>ERZ773018.1125-NODE-1125-length-14634-cov-2.636326_pt1 | contig 14634 bp, 14 predicted proteins | sample MGYA00580840_ERZ773018 | MGnify/ENA primary metagenome ERZ773018 (study PRJEB29015, sample SAMEA2738125) | human oral metagenome | biome: human oral; feature: human-associated habitat; material: saliva | place: China | collected 2256 ... | reverse complement strand
TTTTATCCTGTAACTTTCGCGCCATCAGTTCCTGATATTCCTCGGAAGCGTAGTATTGATTTTCTAGCTTCATGTTTGAAACCTTGAGCTCCATCAATTGCTTCTCCTGCAATTTAGTATTTAAAGTCTGTTGTAGGTTCCAATTTTTTGTAATCGATTGCACCGAAAAATAAAGCAAAAACACAAACATCGTTGGCAGCAACAAAAACATAATTCGCTCCTTACTAAACAAAGAGTGTTTCACCCAGTAACGCAACTGATTAAGTTTCAGATGTAATTGAATTTTGTTATTTGTTTTCATAATTAGAATTCTCAAGAATATCTGGTGCCACCCTAATCCTTTCCCCTATTATAGCATTTTATGATAAAATAAAACTACCTTGGGGGCGTAGCTCAGGGGTTAGAGCAGGCGGCTCATAACCGCTTGGTCGTTGGTTCGAGCCCAACCGCCCCCACCAATTTTAAAACGACTTCTGGTCGTTTTTTTAGTGTAAACTGTTTAAGATTATAAAGTGTTACAATATATTCTATAAGCGAGAAAAATATGGTGCAAAATTTAGAATCTAAAAACTCTATTAATCAAAATCAAAATTCTTCTAACGAATGGGATGATGTTGCTAAAATGGCGAAGGAGGTTTGGCGACAAGAAACAGAAAAAGCTCCAGATTATGCCACAGATTTCTACCGGGCAGCCCTTGATATTACAAGAGACTTTGATCGTCGAAGGCAGACTCTTGAATCAGAAAATCAAAAAATGAGCAGGACCGAGTTTGAAAAATGGGAAGACGCCTTGTCTGATGAGCTTGAATTTGCAGGTAATGAGCTTGAGAAAACGGATAATACACTTGAAATCATGGCCGAATCTGCGCGAGCAATGATTCTTACAACCGATGAACATAAAACCTATAAAACCATCGAAGCTCAAGCGGGGAACTATTATCATGAAAGATCGGCTGCTCTTAAGCAAGCCATCGAGTCTTCTGGGCAGCCAGAGTCCGAGAAGGATCTTAATAGTATCAGGGGATTCTATTTTGCTATTATGGATCATCTTGATTATCGCTATGAAGATCCAGAGAGGGTCTTTTCTATGGGTGTAAAAGAATTTGATAAACAACGTACCATGGCTCATAATAATGTGATCAAGCACCTCAATGAACTTAACGACTTGGCAAGAAAATATCACGTCAGGCCTTTTACTCTTCGTAATTTCTGCCCAAGTGACGCTCGCCCAAAGGAAAAGCAAACTCCAGCCGTTGCCGACTTAATGGCTTATGACCGCTATTCAGTCCAAAGTTATTACACTATTGCTTTTTCATCTGAAGTGAAACGAAGACAAGCTATCCAAGAACGCAACAATCGATATGGCGGTTAATTAATTTTGACAAATATAGATAAATATGCCATAATATAGTATCTAGACATTCAGGGGAGGTGATTTATATGTCTAAAGTACTTCAAAGTGGAGTTGAGATTGTTGAGAAAATGTCTCGTGAATTTTTCTATTTACATTTTATTCGAGGTGTATGTAAAACTCGACCTTTTGCGTCGCTAGCCTCGTTTAAGGCAAAGAATCTTTCAGAGAAGGAAAAGACAGAGGTGCGTGCTATTCTGTCCAATAATGGAATACCATTTGAGTTAACCAGCTCAGAACAAGTTCTTGATGATGTTGCCGCTGCCATTTCAGCGCGAGCTGTTGCGCTAAAATAATTATTGCCCCCGCCCGTCGGGGGTTTTGTCTTTTCTTGTATTTTCTCCCCACGCAGACTATAATCATAAGTACTATGGATAATTCCAATAATGATCAAGTCTTTCACAGTAGTAATATTGCAAATCAGACACTAGCTGGTTCTGCAGCTGATCCTTTTACTTTGACTGATAAAGAGAAAAAACGTCAAGAAAAACAAGTAGAACTAAATGATAAGCGCATGCAAAGAGCTGCAATGAAGGCCGCTAAAAAAGCTGAACGCACAGCTAAGTTTGCCGCACTTCGTCAACGCCTTGATCATTGGCGAAAAAGTAATCCCCTCATCTTTATTTTATCTTCGGTGGGCGCCTCAATCCTCATTCTTGCCATCATTGTTGGTGCCAGCTGGCTGATTGTTTCGCAGATAACTCGCGAAAAAGCCACAACCCGCACAGCTAATAACAATATTGATCCTACTGACTATATTTCCGTGAACTGTAGATGCGCCAAAGGTTCAGAGGCTTACAATGATCTTAAGGAGGATTATGAAATGGCTGCGGAGCGTGAAAAGAGAATTATTGACAATTTTGACAATAAAACCGCCACTCCATTCCAAACTATTGAATTTATTAATGCTGTTATTGGTTCAGGTTATTTAGAAGATGTCTATGACTCTGCTGGCAACCTGAATACTGTAAAGGCTTTTGACAACTACAACCAACGAATTCAAACTGCTAATATTACTAACGATGATCAAAAAGCTCTCCTTGAACTATATTCTCTTAGTATCTATAACACAGCCAAACAATACAATCAGACCTTAGAAAAACTTTTTAATTACATTCCTGAAAATATGTTTGACGGCACCAAATATATCTACTACAGTATTTCCTACGAAGCCTACAAGGGGCTTGGCTATACGGAAAAAGCTGATTCTATAGCTAAAATCCTAGAATCAATTCCTTACGGCTCCGGTTCTTTTTAGTCTCTCTAGTCCAGCCTTTTTCGTTCTTGTCGTAGTCTTCATCTTTAAGTTTATGGTAAAACCTAAAATGCTCATGTATAATAAAACTATGCAAAAGATGCGTCATCGTTTTGGCTTCACTATCATTGAAGTCATGCTGGTTTTAACTATCTCCACTGCTCTTGCAATGGCAATTCTAAGCACTATAACCACCAATATCCATCGACAGCGTTTCTTAGACTCTTACACAGATCTCGCAAATTATCTCCGTAGTGCCTATTCAGCTACTATTAATGTGCAAAATCCTAGATTATTTACAGAAGACAGCGGTTTTTCTTGCACCTTGAACTCACTCTGGGATGAAAACGGACGCCTTACGACAAACACCGATACCGATAATTATCCTGGTCGCAGTCGCTGTGCAATTTATGGCAAGCTTATTACTTTTGGCGAGAAAGATCCTGAAACTGGCGCTCCTAGTACAAAAGTTCACATGTACGACATTATCGGACGTGTTTATACCGGTCAAATGAATGTTGAAAATTCCACCGGTGACAATGCCATTAATTCACTTAAAGCCGTTGCTGCCAATGTTGTCACTCTGAGAAGTACTCCAGGCTCCTGTCGAGTACATTTTGCAGGACAAGAGTCCTCATATACTCCACAATGGCAAGCTAGAATTGAACAAACCGCTAATCAAGAATTATTACGTGGGGCTATCATGATCGTCAGGTCTCCAGTTTCCGGTACTGTTCATACTTATTACTATGATCAGCCAGGTCAAACTTTTGATGTTGGTGATTTACTCGAAAAACTCAATCGTAATGCCCCTAATCAATCCTGCGAGACTGCTAGTCTTGATCCGTACCGCCCCTATGCTAGTAGTGCTCTGCTTTATGGCGCACTTGGTGAAGTTGTTTCTGGCACGTCTAATATCCTAGAGTACGAGCTTAAAGATTCCAGAATGCAAAACAAACAGGATTTTACTCTGTGCGTTTCCTCTGATGATATTCCTCTCGCCCCCAAGAGGCGTCGACCAATCCGCATTAAAGCTGATGGTAATAACTCTTCCGCAGTTCAGTTAGTTGATATCGATAGTAATGATAATCCCTGCCAATAGTGGCGTATAATGGTAATGAATATGTTAAACTCTCCTAAAAATCTAAAGGTTACTCAGACTAAGAATCGTCTCTCTAAAGGTTCCCCCCTTACTTCTTCTCGCCGTGGCGATACTATTATTGAGATTATTTTCTGTTTTACTATTTTTTCAATCATTACCATTGTGTCGATTGGCCTCATGAATCGAAATCTTTCGCTCATTCAAGGTACTCTCGAGGTTTCTATGGCCAGAAATGAAATCGAAGCCCAGGCCGAAGCGATTCGTTTTATTCACAACTCTTATCTTTCAGAGCGTGAGTTAGTCCGCGATCAGAATATTGACCCCACGAAGTGGCAGGAATATCGTGATCTCTGGCAACGGCTTGCTAGCGTACAGAATGGTTTAAATAATAACCCTATTAAGATTTCTAAATACAGTGAACAGAATTGTCGTCAGTACTACGATGCAGCCAATGTTGCCGGTGAGGTTCATAATATTTTTAGCGATAAGGCTTTTATTGTTAATACTAGGAAATTAGACCCCAAAAATCCCGATAGTACAATCGTTTCGGCAAGGGAACACCAGTCACTCTTTCAGGAGGCTTCCTTGTATCCACGTCTAGTTTTTTCAAATTCTTCACAGGTTGGGGCTTCTAATGGGGCAGACAGTTCCGCCAACCTCAACGAGTCAAATTCTGGTAGTAACCTATATCTCACTCCCGCCTTCGTCACCCCTTATCGTATAGAGGGTCTTTGGGTTATTGGTACCCGTGATGTCACGGGTGTCAGCAATCCTGATGCTATAGACGACTCCGGTCTTGACCAGCAAGCTCCAGAATTCTACGATTTCCATATTCGTTCTTGTTGGTATGGCCCAAATCGAAATATTCCTTCAATCATTAGTACTATTATTCGTCTTTATAATCCGGAGTTTATTAAAAAAGATTAGTATGCGAAGAATAATTCAAAAACCTACCAGCAAAAACCACTCCAAAAAAGGCTTTACTATTATGGAGCTCTCTCTCGGCCTTGCTTTTATCTCCTCTCTTCTGGTTATGGTCTCCATTATCTCTATTCATATCTCTACGACCTACCATAAGGGGCTAGTTATTCGTGCGGTTAATTCCACCGGTCGTCTCTTAGTAGATGATCTTTCACGTACAATTGCTGCTGCACCTGCAAGGGCGCTTACTGATATCTGTCGTGCCGAGTATGCTTCAGATAAAGCGGAAATGCAAAAGTGTCTAAACGATAATGCCCGCATGTATGTTTATCAGCAAAACTACGGAACGGTTAGGCTACGATCAAATGGCTCCCTGTTGCAGAATGTCCCAACCAACGGCGTATTCTGTACTGGTCGTCATAGTTATCTATGGAACACTGGTTATGTTTTAAACAGTGAAGATTATGAACTTGTATCCGGAGCTGCCGCCACTTTTAATGATGGCCAGAATGCTGAAAAGAAAGATTTCAAATTGCTTAAAATTGAAGACAGTAATCGTGACCTCTGCTATCAGCACACACTAATGCACACCACCTCAACGGCTCAATATGATTTTGATCATACAAGAAATGATTTTCATCTAAAAGGCTCTATTTCTACCGAGCTCCTTGAGCAATCCGACGATCGTCTTGTGCTCTATGATTTTGTAATCTTCCCAGTCACTCAGCATTCTGTTACGCTTCACTCTTTCTATTCTGGCACTTTTATTTTGGCTACCGAACGGGGTAGTATTGATATTACTGGTGTTGGCGAATTCTGCAAGACCCCTCCAACTGACGGCTTCTCGACCGATTTTACCTACTGTGCAATCAATAAATTTAACTTTGCGGCGAGATCGACTGGCCAAAATAGAAAGGGAGAATAATGAAACTGTTTTTCAAAAAATATCGCTTAGCTCAAGGAGTTAGTACGAAAAAAGGTGCAACTTCCATGATCGTTACTGTTTTCACTATCATTCTCTTTAGTATTATTACTCTTGCTTTTACCAGACTTATTCTTTCTGAGGTTAGCCAGACCACTAACTCTAACCTATCTAAATCTGCTTATGATTCTGCTCTTGCTGGCGTAGAAGATGCTAAGGTCGCCCTACTAAAGTATCACGACTGCTTAAATAAGGGTCATACTGTAAACTCCGGGAATCCTTGCAGTAAAATTATTGCTGCCATGCAAGATGGTGTTCGCCGACAAGATTGCAGTACTGTCTCTAATGTACTTGGTCGTACCATCGATGAGCAACATGGTGTCACTATTCAAGAAGTCAAAGACTCAAGCCAGGATGGTGGCTCTGCTGCCTCAAAGTTACAGGCCTATACCTGCGTTACTATCCAAGAGGATCTTGCGGACTATCGTTCCACTCTCAGCTCCGATACTCGCACTCGTATCGTCCCTCTTCGTACCGATCAAATCCAAAATCTCAGATACATTAATATTAAGTGGTTCTCAGACACTAATTACACCACGCAGCAACGTAGTGGTAGTGCTATTAGTTGGGATCAAAATGATGGCCTTCTCCCTAGTGGACAGCACTCGATGTCACCTCCATTAATTTCTGCTGCCTTCTTCCAATCCGACCGTAATTTTAATCTCGGTGAGTTTAATATTGCCAGCAGTGAGAACAGCACAAACCGCGCGATGCTCTTTTTGAAACCCACTAATGACAAAAAGGGACGTAACGACTTCTCTGCTACTGAGGTCTCTGAAACCTTCGATAAGAATGGTAATCACTTATTTACCGTTAACTGCCAAGAGGGAAGCTTCTTCTGTTCCGCTACCTTTGAAGTTCCCAATACTTATCGAGGTAGTACTGACCGTAATCCTGCTACCACTTTTCTTCTCCTTACTCTCCCATATGGCGCTCCCGAAACCGACTTCTCTGTTTCTCTCTATGATTCCAAGCGACAATCAATCAACTTTACTGGCGTCCAGGCTCGCGTTGACTCCACTGGTCGCGCCAACGATCTTTATCGACGGGTCGAAAGTCGCGTTGAGCTTGTTGATACCTATTTTCCATATCCAGAATTTGCTATTCAGCTTAATGATGACAAGAATAGTAAAACCCGAAAATCTTTCTATACCACCGTCAACTGCTGGACCGCTGTTGATGGTACTATGGACCAATGTGAAAATTATAACGAAAGTTCAAGCTATAGTCGGTTCTAACTATAAAAAATAGCAGGCTTATACCTGCTATTTTTTTACGTATAATACCAAAAAAGAGCATTGCTGCTCTCCTATAATCTTTAATTTGGTGGCGGGGGTTGGATTTGAACCAACGACCTTTTGGTTATGAGCCAAACGAGCTACCAGGCTGCTCTACCCCGCGATAGAACAACTTAATTATAGTGACGTTTAATTAAGTTGTCAACCCCAGATCTCAAAAACTAATTATAATAATTTTCTCGCAGTTACTCTGACGGCTTCAGCTAGACTCATCCCAGCGTGTGGGGCAGCAGCTACATCAACCACTGTTAATCCGTTTCGCATTGCTAAACTTATCTCTTGTATTAATATCTCTGCATTTGGTGCTACAATTGTTGCTCCAAGAATTTTCTTTTCACGATTGCAAATTATTTTTACAAAGCCATCTTCTGCGCTAGGGCTCCAAGTTGCCTCTTTCTGTGTTAATCCAGATATGGCACTTGTGTATTTTAAGCCCATCGCCGCACATTGTTCCTCAGTTGTCCCCACGCTTGCTACTTTTGGATACGTGTTGGTCATCCGTACAAATCCATTATTTTCGACAATAGTTTTTGATCGACCATTAAACGCTACTGAAGCCGCAATTGCCCCCTCGTAAGTATCTTTCTCGTAAGAGCTGAATGGAAAATCACTAATCTTTTTGTTTTCCTTTATTGTAGCCACACCTCCTGCTGCAAAAATATTTTTATTTGAAGTTTGCATCTGATTAGAGACTAGAATTCCTTCAGGCGTATATTTTACATTGGCATTTTCAAGTCCTAAGTCTAACTCTGGTTTCTGCCCAGTAGCCAACACTACACATTCTACTCGTACGGATTTTTTCTGCCCTCCTCGGAGTAGTGAAGCCTTGATTACTTTAGTCTTCCTGCCAGTCGCTAAAGTTTGAATTCCATCATTTTCAACACTTACCACCTTAGTTTCTGTCAAAATCTTAATACTTTTCTTTTGATTGAATTTAGCTTCAATAATCTTCGATGCCTCGAGGTCCTCTTTCGGTAAGATGCGATCATTCATTTCTATTAGAATTACCGAGCTTCCAAGGTTTGCTAGAAACTCACTCGCCTCCACCCCACTCTGCCCAGCGCCAATTACTAGTGCCACTTTTGGGATCCGTGGTAGCCCCAAATATAATTCCGCAGGTGTCACAAATCCGGTTTCTTCAAGCCCAGCAACCTCTCCGGTGTTCATTGTTGTACCGCTTGCAATTAAGAACTTCTTTGCCGTAATAGTTTTTTTCTCAGTTGCCACTTCAATAGGTGAAATAAATCTTGCACTGCTCCTAATCACTTCAATCTTTGATTCAAGTAGCTCTCTCTGTTTCGCCTCAATAAACTCCTCTGTCTTATTTTGTATCTCACTGTACATTGAAGGAAGATTTATTTTCAGCTGATCAGAATTTAATCCAACACTTGATCCTTCTCGTGCTTGGCATAATAGTTGTGAGATTTTTCCGGCCATTAATTGTGAAAAAGCGCAAAGCGTATTACTTCCACCAATTAAATCCTTTTCAATAATTGTTACTTTCTTTTTTGCCGCTGCTGCCATCATTGCCCCCGCAATACCTGCCGCACCGCCGCCAATCACCACTAAGTCGTAATCAAATTTTTTCATATAATTTTATTCCTTTCCCCTAAAATAAATGCCAAATCCTTATTGTATTTTCTTACCTCCGCAACAATTTTACGATCGAGATCAGATTGTGTAATCGCTGTTTTGTCTGTTACCCATTGACTTACTTTTTTCGTCACTTCCTTTGCAATTAATTCTGCTGCCCCTTGTTCCAGATTTAAAGCCTTAGCTTCTTTTTTTAAATCTAGCATTAGTTGCTTTTCCGAAAATTCTAGCTCCTTTGTCTGATGCTTTTTAAGTATTCCCATTTTCACTCACCTCTTTATTATTTATTTTTGAATAATTCTAAATGCCAACAGGAAGATTGCTAAGGTGATGAACAATGTCCCAGATAGGGCCTTCAAAAAGTTTTTATTGTTAAGACGCCATTTTTGAATCTCCACCACTGTCTTTCCATGTCTCACGGCTAATCTCAAAATCACTAGTGGCAGTAGAGCAATTACTGTATATAAAATCAACATTGCAATCTGTAATGGCATGGAGAGTTTTAATAGACTATCCGCGGTAATTAACATTAATACGATGAAAAATGGTGCTTCAGCGAAGCTTGCGAGCAACCCAAGTGCAAAGGCCTCAATATTACTATCTGTCTGTTTTGCTCGTTTCATAATATATTTTGCAACTGGCTTAGGCAGCCATAGTTCGGTTGATCTTCCTGTGCGGTAATAAAATAACCAAATACAAAGGGTTAAAGCCACAAGCACCACAGCTAAAACTACTAGACAAATCGTTGACAGATTAGCCCCAAAAAAGAGAAAGACAAAATAAGCTGTTGCTGCCAGACTTGTTAATACCAGAAAAAATACTCCAAAGATATAGTTGGAAACTAAAAACTTTGTTCTTTTCTTTATGTGTTTACCCAAACTTTCGTGGTAAAGCAGAAGTAGTGACCCAAGATTCATCTGCAAAGTGGCATGCGCTAAAGCAGCTAAGACAATCACGCCGATCGCCGAGAATATTGTAAGACCTTCCATACCTAAATTATATCATATCTTGCTTATGCTAGATTATATCTTGCTTGTGCTAATCATAAAAAGTATTTTTTCCTATCTATTACAATTAAGGCTATCACGCTAATGCTTGCCAAAAGAAGTTCATAAATATACATTCAGCTCATTAGAAATTAAATGAGGTAATACTATGCAAAAAGCATCACAAACACCACGCCAAAAAGCAAGTTTAGAAGGGAAGAAACGGCAGCCATCCCACCACAGTTGTTCACGCATATATCAGGGTCAGTCCTTTATTTCTGAAGAAGCACAACCGCGCATCAGAATTCCATATAAACGTGAACATAAATTCAAGTATTTGATTTATTCGGCCCTCCTATTTTTAAATTTCTGCTCTCTGTTCATACTGCCAGTATCAACCTTTGCCACCAGTAAACCTTCGGACGCAAATGGAAAGAATGTTGTAAAGGAAGAAAAAACCTGTCCCAGTGGTCAATATCTAAATCCCGAAACTAAGCGCTGCAAGAAATTTCCCCCGCAAAAAATGAAAACCTGCCCTGAGGGTTATTTTCTAAACGTAAAAACCAATCGTTGCAACAAAAATCCAGTTCCTAAAAAATCTACGCAAACTAACCCAAAATCAAAAGAGTCTACCAACCCTTCGTCTAATCGTCCTGATCCAAAAGATCAGAACGACCAAACTAAGAAGCCAGCAAAAGATTGCCTGCCGGGTTATTTCTTAAATAAAATTACTGGTCGTTGCAATAAGCAACACGAGCAAACCGAAAAGACCTGCCCTGAAGGCACCTTCCGCAATAAAATCACTGGACGCTGCAATAAAATTCAAGCTGAGTCTCAGAAGAAGCCCTGCCATGCTGACCAATATCGTAACCCAAAAACTGGCCGTTGTCATAAAATGGCCACGTCAACCGCACCCAAAACTTGTCCTGCCGGTAAAGTTCTCAATCCTGTTACCAATCGTTGTAAAGGCGAAGAAAAACCTCATGAGGTCAAAGCCTGTAAAGAGGGTTATGAAAGAAATGAGCAAACTCACCGCTGTCGCAAAGTCCATCAAAATACGGGCGCCTCAAATCCGGTAGAAGTCCCAAAATTGGGTGACAAGAAAGAAGAACAAAAGAAAGATTTTAACGGCACCACAGCGGTTGCTGGTTCTGCGGCGGTTGGTCTTGGTATTGCTATCTTCCAGTTTAAAAATGAAATCTTTGTCATCATTCGTAAGATTTTTCTTCATAAGTAGCAAAAACCTGATATAAAAACGGTTGTCTGGACTACATATTACTACTACAAAAAAGACACTAGAATTTATCCACCTCTGTTAAATTCCATAAAAAACTCAAATTAGCAGTCTTGACATGAGAGTGCTAATGAGCTATACTCATAATAACTTAGCAATTAAAAACGATGAGTGCTAAATAAATATAAAGGAGTAAAAATGAGTAAAATTATTGGAATTGACCTTGGTACGACGAACTCTGCTTTTGCGTACATGGTCGCAGGTAAACCAGAAGTTATTACAAATGCAGAAGGTGATCGCACTACTCCGTCAGTAGTCGCTGTTACTAAAAAGGGTGAACGACTTGTTGGTAAGGTTGCTCAGCGTCAGCGTGTCACTAACCCAAAAAATACTATTTATGGTATTAAGCGTTTAATCGGCCGTAAATTTGAAGATAAGGAAGTCCAGAGAGACCTCGACATCATGCCATACAAGATTGTGAAAAAAGGTGATGGTGTTGCCGTAGAGATGGATGGTAAGACTTACACTCCAGAAGAAGTTTCTGCTATGATTCTCTCTAAAATTAAAGCAGACGCCGAAGCTTTCTTAGGCGAGAAGGTTACTGAAGCTATCATTACTGTTCCAGCCTACTTCGATGACTCTCAACGTCAAGCCACTAAAGATGCTGGTAAAATCGCTGGTCTTGAGGTTAAACGTATTATTAATGAACCTACAGCCGCAGCCTTAGCTTATGGTCTTGAAAAGAAAAGCGAAGAGAAAATCGTAGTCTTCGACCTTGGTGGTGGTACCTTCGATGTTTCCATCCTTGAACTCGGCGACGGTGTCTTTGAGGTAAAGTCCACAAATGGTGATACCCATCTTGGTGGTGAAGATTTCGATAACGTGATTGTTAACTTCCTCTGTGATCAGTTCAAAGACGAATCTGGTATCGATATCAAAAATGATGCCGCAGCTATGCAGCGCGTAAAGGACGAAGCTGAAAAAGCTAAGAAGGAACTCTCGTCAGCCAAAGAAACTGAAATCAACCTTCCATTCCTTTCCGCTGACTCTGATGGTCCAAAACACTTTGAATACACTCTAACTCGCTCCAAGATGGAAGAGCTCGTTGCTCCACTTCTTGATCGTCTTGCAGGTCCAGTTGAAAAGGCTCTTAAGGATGCCAAACTCAAGACCTCCGATATTAATGAAGTTGTCATGGTTGGTGGTATGACCCGTATGCCAGCTGTTGTCGAAAAAGTAAAAGCCCTCTTCGGTAAGGAGCCAATGCAGGGTGTTAACCCAGATGAGGTAGTTGCAGTTGGTGCTGCCATTCAAGGTGGTGTACTTCAAGGTGATGTCAAAGATGTTCTTCTTCTCGATGTTACCCCACTTTCTCTCGGTATCGAGACTATGGGTGGTGTTTCTACCAAGTTAATTGAGCGCAACACTACTATCCCAACTTCAAAGTCTGAAACTTTCTCTACTGCAGCCGATAACCAGCCACAGGTTGAAATCCATGTCTTACAGGGTGAACGCGAAATGGCCGCTGATAATAAATCTCTTGGTCGTTTCATCCTCGATGGTATCGCTCCAGCCCCACGTGGTGTTCCACAGATTGAAGTTACCTTCAATATCGATGCAAACGGTATTCTCAATGTTACAGCTCGTGACAAGGGAACTGGCAAGGAACAAAGTATTACTATTCAGAACTCTGGCAACATGTCTAAAGAAGATATTGAAAAAGCGCAGAAGGATGCTGAACTTCATGCAGATGAAGATAAAAAGAAACGTGAAGCTATTGACGCTAGAAATAAATTAGAACAGGCCATTTATCATAATGAAAAAATGCCAGATGAGTTCAAAGATAAGATTTCTGACGAAGATAAGGAAACTATCAAGAAAGCCGTTGAAGAAGCCAAAGAGGTATTAAAAGATACAGCCGCTGATGCTGCTAAATATGAAGAAGCCGCTAAGGAACTCTCCAATAAGGTCATGCCTATCGGTGCCAAGCTCTATCAATCCGCTTCAACCGATTCATCTGCTAATGATGGTAATTCATCTAAAGGCGCTTCCGATGGTGAACCTGTAGAAGGCGAAGTCGTTGATAAATAGAATTACTCAATTCCTCTAGGATATATTATTCATCCAGTGAATAATTCAAAAATACTCCGCAAGGAGTATTTTTGAAATGTCATAAACATTATCTAATAAAACTATACTTATTACCTCTAATATGATATATTTAATCGGATTAAAAGGAATATATTTTTCATGAAATCACCAATCAAAAAGTTTTTTAATTTTTCATTCTCTCAAAAACTAAACTGGCTTCTAAAAATCGGTATTAGTCTTTCAGGTCTTATTTTTACTTTTTTGCACTTTATTGATCCTGTTGTCTGGCACAAACTTCCCAGTTATCTAGTTACTATCGTTCTTCCGTTTATCCCAGAACTTCTTGCAAAACTAAATTTCAAAGCCACCACTAGGCTACAAATCGCTTTTAATTTTTTCTTGATTATCGCAATGGTCTTAGGTATCGATCTTGATTGGTATAAGTCAATTATTATTATGGGATATCCAAGCTACGATAAAATCGTCCATACTCTAAGCGGTGTTTTTACTGCGTTTTGTGGTAAAGAGATTCTGGATCACTTCTATGATGGCAAAGATGCAACCGATCACACTGGTAAGATTACTGAGAAAAAAGCTGGCTCATCTGGTCAATCCACTATCAAACGCAAAATCTACCACTCAGGCTTCGCCTTCCTCTTTATCATCTGTTTTGTCGTCTTCGTCGCTGCTATGTGGGAATGTTTTGAATTTACCTATGACCAACTTTGTGGTGGACATATGCAAGAGCTCAATGCTCCTGGGGTTGGTGATACCATGGGTGATATTATCTCTGCTTCTATTGCTGGCTTCCTCACGGCGATCTTCATTAGAAAGAAATAAAATTTATGTCAAAAAAGCAACCCGCCGCAGTATCTCAAGTTTCCTCTGCAGAAACAGCTATTCTAATTTCATTACTCCAGCAAGTTCTTGCAAAAAATATTGCAGGAGATGTTGTTGAGCTTGGCTGTTATAAGGGTGATACCTCAATTCTTTTTCAGCGCGAATTGCAAAAAACGGATAAAACTCTCTGGTTATACGACTCTTTCGCTGGACTTCCCGAAAAAACTAGGGAAGATAGCTCGGCAGCTGGCGATCAATTTAAATCCGGTGAACTCTTTGTCACAAAGCGTGAAGTTATCGAAAAATTTAAACGGTACAACCTTCCTCTCCCAAAAATTAAAAAGGCCTTCTTTGAAGATCTAGATCCCACCAAGGATCTTCCTGAAAAAATTTGCTTTGCTTTCCTTGATGGAGACCTCTATACTTCAATTAAAACTAGTCTCACACTAGTTCAAGACAAGATGCAGTCCGGGAGTATTGTTATTATTCATGACTACAATAATCCAGAACTTCCTGGTTCTGCTCGTGCTGTTGACGAATGGTTAAAAAATCACCGTTATCAAATTAAGCAGTTTAAGACACAAGAAACTCTCGCCATTATTTATTTGTAGTTTAAATAAATAAAAAACGACCACCGAGTGGTCTATTTTTAACATGGTATTTTAACATGGTATGTCTTTCGCTTCGCGAAAACCATTCCAATCTGCGTCGATTCAATAAAGAAAAGTAAACTTTTCTTTATTTCTCCTCCTTGATTGGTCGGGGCGACAAGACTCGAACTTGCGTTTACCCCTTGGGACGTTCCGCAAGTTCGTCGCTGGTATTTTATAGAAACAAAAACGACCACTAAGTGGTCTATTTTAAATATGGTCGGGGCGACAAGACTCGAACTTGCGACCTCAGCGTCCCAAACGCCGCGCG
>ERZ773018.1115-NODE-1115-length-14714-cov-4.181390_pt1 | contig 14714 bp, 9 predicted proteins | sample MGYA00580840_ERZ773018 | MGnify/ENA primary metagenome ERZ773018 (study PRJEB29015, sample SAMEA2738125) | human oral metagenome | biome: human oral; feature: human-associated habitat; material: saliva | place: China | collected 2256 ... | reverse complement strand
TGTTTTACGCCGCTTGCTCCGCCGAGCTTCTATGCATGGTCAAAAATTAGGTATCAATGAGCCTTTCCTTTACAAACTCGTTCCAACAGTTGGGAAAATTATGGAAAGTTATTATCCAGAAGTGCTTGAAAAGCAAGATTTCATCGAAAAAATTGTCAAAAGTGAAGAAGAATCATTTGCTCGTACCCTTCATTCAGGTCAACACTTTGCACAAAGTATTGTAAAGGAACTAAAAACAAAAGGACAGTCTGTTATTTCAGGAACTGATGTCTTTAAACTTTATGATACCTATGGTTTCCCAGTAGAATTGACCCAAGAAATCGCTGAAGAAGCAGGTATGACAGTAGACCGTGAAGGTTTTGAAGCTGCTATGAAAGAGCAGCAAGAACGAGCGCGGGCTAGCGTTGTTAAAGGTGGCTCTATGGGCATGCAAAATGAAACTTTGCAAAACATCACAGCTGAAAGCCACTTTAATTATGAAAAAGAAACCTTATCTGCAAATTTGGTTGCGATTGTGGCGGCTGACGAAGAAGTTGAAGAAGTTTCAACTGGGAAGGCTTACCTTGTTTTTTCAGAGACACCATTTTATGCTGAAATGGGGGGACAAGTGGCAGACCATGGACACATTTTTGACTCTGAAGGTCAACTCGTTGCCCAAGTTGTAGATGTTCAAAAAGCCCCAAATGGACAACCGCTCCATACGGTAGAAGTGCTAGCACCACTCACGTTAGGCCATGAGTATAAACTTGAAATTGACCACGATCGTCGTCACCGTGTGATGAAGAATCACACTGCAACACACCTACTTCATGCGGCTCTTCATCATGTCTTAGGTAAACATGCAACGCAAGCAGGCTCTCTCAATGAAGTAGAATTTCTTCGATTTGACTTCACTCATTTCCAAGCAGTTACAGCAGAAGAGCTACGTTGCATTGAGCAAGAAGTTAATGAAAAAATTTGGGAAGCCATTGACATTAAAACTATTGAAACAGACATTGATACTGCTAAAGAAATGGGTGCGATGGCTCTCTTTGGAGAAAAATACGGAAAAGAAGTTCGTGTGGTGACAATTGGAGATTACTCTATTGAGTTGTGTGGTGGTACTCACATGAAAAATACTTCTGAAATTGGTCTTTTCAAGATTATCAAAGAAGAAGGAATCGGCTCAGGAACACGTCGCATTCTCGCTGTGACAAGTAAAGAAGCATTTGAAGCTTATCGTGAGGAAGAAGATGCGCTAAAAGCCATTGCTACAATGCTCAAAGTTCCTCAACTAAAAGAGGTCTCTCATAAAGTTGAAACTCTTCAAGAGCAATTACGTCAATTGCAAAAAGAAAACGCTGAGTTGAAAGAAAAGGCAGCTGCAGCGGCTTCGGGTGAAGTGTTCAAGAATGTTCAAGCAGTTAATGGACATAGTTTTATCGCCAGTCAAGTTTCTGTGTCCGATGCTGGAGCACTTCGTACGTTTGCCGATACTTGGAAACAAAAAGACTATTCAGATGTCCTTGTCCTTGTGGCAGCTATTGGTGAGAAAGTCAATGTCCTTGTAGCTAGCAAGACAAAGGAGATTCATGCTGGTAACTTAATTAAAGAATTAGCACCAATTGTAGATGGTCGTGGTGGTGGTAAACCAGATATGGCTATGGCTGGCGGAAGCAACCAAGCAGCTATTCAAGAATTACTTACAGCTGTTCCTGAAAAATTGTAATGTCATATTACTTTAAGCGAGATAGATCTGTGCTTGTCTCTACAAGGATTTCAAAAAATGAAATCTAAGAGAGTTGCATAAAAATCATACAAAAAACGAACAGTTTCGATATTCTGTTAGTCAGAACATCGGAATTATTCGTTTTTTTATTTGTACGATTAAGTTCTGGCGTTTTATAAATCCAAAAATAGCTTTCATATTTTTGATAGTTACAATTTTATAAAAATATGGTAAAATAGTTTTGGAGATAAAGCGCTTTCATTCAGCTAATTATGTTGCGATAAAAAGACAAATATTGCCAGTTAGCGTATGATTTTTTGTAAAAATTTACAAATTTATGACAAAGGAGATGATGTCGTTCAGTAGTACAGTTTAAGGTAGCGGAAACATGCTTTTTAAAGAGAGAAAGGAGATTCTTATGGGACTCATTAAAGCAGGAATTGGTGCTGTAGGCGGCGTATTGGCTGACCAATGGAAAGAATTCTTTTACTGTGATGCCATGGACAAGTCCGTCATGGTGGTCAAAGGACAAAAGCAAGTATCTGGACGTTCATCCAATACGAAGGGCAGTGACAACATTATTTCAAATGGTTCTGGAATTGCTGTTGCAGACGGTCAGTGTATGATGATTGTTGAGCAGGGAAAAATTGTCGAAGTTTGTGCTGAGCCCGGTCAATTCACTTACGACACCTCTAGCGAGCCGAGCATTTTTACAGGTAATTTAGGTGATTCCATTAAGGAGACCTTCAAACAAATCGGAAAACGGTTCACTTATGGTGGTGATACAGGCAAAGATCAGCGTGTTTATTATTTCAATACCAAAGAGCTGATTGATAATAAGTTTGGCACACCAAATCCGATTCCGTTTCGTGTGGTGGATTCAAAAATCGGCTTAGATGTGGATGCTTCTGTCCGTTGCTCTGGTGTTTATTCTTATAAGATTGCAGACCCACTTCTTTTCTATACCAATGTCTGTGGCAATGTCGAAAAAGAATATTTGCGTGAAGAATTAGAATCACAGCTAAAAACCGAATTTATCAGTGCCCTCCAACCAGCTTTCGCTGCATTATCTGATCTAGAATTGCGGCCAAATCAAATCGTTAGCCATAATACAGAACTCGAAAATGCTATGAATGAAGCACTCTCTAGCAAATGGGGCGAGCTTCGTGGTTTGAAAGTCATCAGTGTAGCTCTTGGTTCAGTAACTCTTCCAGACGAAGATGCTGAAATGATTAAGCAGGCTCAACGTGTGGCTATTATGAAGGACCCAACCATGGCAGCGGCTACCTTAGTCGGTGCACAGGCAGATGCTATGAAAGCAGCGGCTGAAAATCCAGGCGGTGCTATGACTGGCTTTATGGGAGTAGGAATGGCAGCGGGCGCAGGCGGTATGAATGCCCAAAATCTTTTTGCTATGGGACAAGAGCAGGCCGCTAGTCAGCAAACGCAAACAGCGAGTGCAACCTCTCAAACTCAAACTACTGCAGATAAATGGACTTGTCCAAATGGGCATGAAGCATCCGGCAAGTTCTGTCCAGAATGCGGTTCACCAAAACCTGTGAGTGACAGCTGGACTTGTACTTGTGGGACTGTCAATAATGGTAAATACTGTTCAAACTGTGGTCAACCGAAACCAGAAACCCGCCGTCAATATCGTTGTAGCAATTGTGGCTGGCAACCAGAAGATGCTTATAATCCACCTAAATTCTGCCCTGAATGTGGCAATGTATTTGATGAAAATGACCTTGTTTAAAAGCTTTTCTAACTATCTCATAGCTCGATGACAGTAGAAAGGAGGTCATCATGGCTGATTTACAAGAATATAAATGTCCAAATTGTGGCGGTGCTCTTGAATTTAATAGTTCAATCCAGAAAATGAAGTGTCCTTATTGTGATTCCGAATTGGATATGTCAAGTTTGAAGGAATTGGATGAACAATTAAAAACCCAGACTGATGAAAATATGACCTGGAGTATGCAGGCTGGTGGTGAATGGGATACGGGCGAGATTGATCAGCTATCAGTTTATGTCTGTAAATCTTGTGGTGGTGAAATTGTTGCTGACGAGTCAACAGCAGCCACTTCGTGTCCATTCTGCGATAATCCTGTTGTTATGATGGGACGCTTTGCTGGTGATTTAAAGCCAGATTATGTGATTCCATTCAAATTAGATAAAAAGGCAGCAAAGGCGAATCTGAACAAGCATCTCATGGGGAAACGTCTCTTGCCAAAAGTTTTTAAAGACCAAAATCATATTGATGAAGTAAAGGGGGTTTATGTTCCGTTCTGGCTTTTTGACACAGAAGCAGATGCGGATGTTCATTATAAAGCAAGCAGGATTAGAACATGGAGTGATAGTGAGTATGACTATACCGAAACAAGCTATTTTTCAGTTATTCGTTCCGGTCAGTTAGCGTTTGAACATATCCCAGTAGACGGTTCAAGTAAATTGGATGATCAATTAATGGAATCCATTGAACCCTTTGATTTTTCAGAAGCTGTTGATTTTCAGACAGCTTACCTAGCAGGATACCTAGCAGATAAATATGATGTCGGAGCCGAGGAGAGCATTACTCATGCTAACAGCCGTGTCAAGCAAAGCACGGAGGAAGCCTTTGAAGATACAGTTACGGGGTTTTCTGCCGTTACCCCAGAATCTTCGAATATTCGCTTGATAAATGGTTCAACTAAGTATGTTCTCTATCCAGTTTGGCTCTTAAATACGACTTGGAGGGGCAAAAAGTTTGTCTTTGCGATGAATGGTCAGACTGGTAAATTCGTCGGAGATTTGCCCTTAGACAAGCAAGCTTATAGACGTTGGCTAATTGGACTGGGCGTGGCTGCAAGTTTAGTTAGTTATGCGGCTGTATGGATGATTCACTTACTGTAAGAAGGGAGGATGAGATTATGTTGAAGAAATTCATAACATTACTGACAACTCTTCTTCTCTCCTTTCTCATGATTGGGACTGTCTGTGCAGAAGAAACCAGCTATATTCGTGATGAAGTCTCAGCCTTTTCAAGCAAGGAAATAACAGAGATTAACAAAGCGGCTAAAGCTATTGAAGAACAATATCATTTGAAAGTTTACTTTTTAGCAGCAAAATCAGTAGGTGAAGATGGTATTTTGTCTTATGCTGAAAAGGTTTATCAAGAATCTGCAGGCACAGCTGAAGGTATTCTCCTTGCTGTTGATAAAGAAAAAAATGAATGGATCCTATATTATGCCGGAAACGCTAAAGAAAAGCTAGGAGCAAAGAGTGACGACATACTTTGGAAAGCTTTTGAGAGTGGGAAAAATATTTATAGCGGTGTTCGGTATTATCTCAATAAAGTAACCAAATTGCTCAATGCATCGGCCAATCCATTACTGGTAGATGAAGCGGACTTGCTGAAGCCGAATCAAGAAAAAGTCTTACTAGCAAAGCTCCAAGACATTAGTCAGCGCCAAAAATGCGATGTTGTTGTCGTGACCGTTAAGAGTCTGGAAGGAAAAAGTGCTCAAGACTTCGCAGATGACTACTTCGACTACAATGGCTACGGTCAAGGAAAAAATCATGATGGGGTGCTTTTCTTAATCAGTATGGCAGAACGGAAGTGGCATATTTCAACGACAGGCTACGGCATCACTGCTTTTACCGATGCTGGCTTAGACTACCTATCAAAGCAGTTCTTGCCTGATTTAAAAGATGGTGACTACAATGCTGCTTTTACAACCTACGCTGAGCAGTGTGATGAATTCCTCACTCAAGCACGAAAAGGGCAGCCTTATGATGTAAAAAATCTCCCTAAGGAGCCTTTAAGTTGGTACTGGATTCCTGGAGCATTGGCTATTGGCTTTGGTATTGCCTTTCTCATCGTAACAGGAATGAAAGGTCAGCTCAAATCTGTCTATCATCAAACCGGAGCCACTGATTACATCAAGAAAAATAGTCTCCAGATTACCAATGCTCAAGAATTCTTCCTCTACTCAAATGTAGATAAGAAAGCAAAACCGGAGCCTAGCAGCTCCAGTGATTCTGGGGGTAGTAGCACACATACATCTTCATCAGACAGAAGTCACGGGGGCAGTGGCGGAAGTTTTTAGATGGATAATAGTGGAAGTTAAAAAAGGTCAGGATATTTATGCTGACCTTTTTATTACACTTCATTTTACAACGGTGCGAATTTTAAAATTTTCAAACGATGTTGCCCACAATAATTTTATTTCTAGGGGAATTCAACGAGGAATTGGAAACGCTATTATTTTGCTTTACATCATTTTCCAAGTCAGAAAGAATATCTTTATCTGACAGTTGATTGTCATAAAGAAAAGCCGCAAACATCTTTCCTTTTAGCTTTTTATTAAAATCAGCAATGACCTTAGCATAGAAATAGCGTTTGCCTGCCAAACCTAAGACAATCAGCATATTTCCAAGAATTCCCAACATCAAGATTTGCCAGAGAATTTTTAAATTTTTCGTTTGAAAACTATCAATAATCATCCGAACAAGCGTTGGGTTTAAAACTGACTCAACCCATGTCAGCACGATAAACAGAAAATAAATCGCTAGTAGTTTTTTTGAAATAAATCGTTTAAGCATATCTGATAAATCCTTATAGAACATATGAATACTTTAAAAACTCTCAAAAAGCTGTTTGAGAGTTTTAAGCGCGCCGTAGCAATTTTTTAATCAAACTGAGAATTTTAAATTTTAATGGCTGTGGATAATAGCGGAAGGTACCCATTTTGCGAACAATATAACCATTGAAATTTTGTTTAAAGCGGAGCACGCCGTCTGAACCGTCGAAAATTCCAGTAATACCAAGAAAATTATAAAAAGGAATACCTCGCTTGATAGCTTCTTTCATGACGTATTCTTGGAGAAGCGCTGGAGCATAAAATTTGTTAAATTCAGGATAGGAACCACTAAAGAGGTAAGTTGCCTCTTGTGGTGTGTACAGGAAAAGGCTACCAGCCATCACTTGGTCTTCCATTCCATATTTATCTATCAATTCTTGTGCTTCGGCCTTACGTGTTTCAAAACTTTCAAATTGGCTAGAGAATTCACGCAGTTGATTGTGTTTTTTCTCTGACTGAGGATTTTTTTCTAAATCCGCTTTTAATTTTTTGATCTTTTGTTCTAGCTTTTTTTGATCATTTTGCAGATGTTGCAAATAATCTTGAAAATTAAGCGTTGCAATCATAAAGTCTGCTTGATTACCAAAAGCATCGTAGAAATCTTGGTAGTAATCTAAAGATTTGTCACTATATTCACGCCGTTCGGAAGTGGCAGAAGTGATTTCTTTGAAAATATTTAATTCATCTCGCTTCAATTTTTTTAATTGAATGCCGAAAGTATTCGCCTTTTTGACGGTTGATTTGCCATTTTTGCTGAAGGATTTGATGAGGTCTTTTTCGGTAAGACCTGCCAGATCTTTGACATAGTGCCAATCAGGTTCGCCGCCTGGATAACCTGTCCGCAAACCATCAAATTCATAACCTAAGTCTGTCAAATCTTTTATCAATTCTGTTTTTTCGGGCGAAGTAGGTTGACCATTGCTGTCAAATGTTTGATAAGTTTCATAAGGTTTGACAATTAGCTCTAAAGCACCATTTTCTTTGGCGTAGGTCTTGAGTTCACGGTAAAAAGCTTGCAGGTCGTGAGGATTTGTTGAAACAGGACCGCAATTGATTTCCATGTGAAGTCCACCTGTCATGGGCATACTGTAGAGCACAGCTGAAACAGTCACTTCATCATGTTCATTTGTGTGACCGACATATTGGCAAGTAAAACCGCGTTTCGCTAAGAGCATTTCCATTTCTACTGTTTGCATAAAAGAACGTTGAGCACAAGAAGTGCTATGGTTTACAAATTCTTCCTGACTAAGTCGTTTGAATGTCATACGATTCCTTTCTTAGTGTTTGCTGCGGAATTTCTTTCTCAAAGTATAGGCAAGGTTAGAGAGATGATAGAGTGGATTGGTTGGCAAGTTAAACTCACCGACAAACTCTTCAATAGTTGGATTGAACTTGGATTTGAAATGATAAAGCCCGCCGTTTAGATCGTTTTCAACTCCCCCCATATTTTGCCAATCGGCGCCACGTTCAAAGGCGTGTTTTGCGGTTTCATACCAAGTGAGGAGGGCTGGCTGGTAGCGGCGGTATTCTTCGTCCATTCCAGCATAGATATTTTCAGAGGTAGTTCCATATTCGAGAACCAAAGTTCCAGATAGAGGCACTGTTGTGACTCCTTGAGTCATTTTTTCTGCTAAGAAATCGATTTCTTCTTGCAGCCGTTTTTGTTCCTGCTTGTTGTTTTCAATTTTACCGGGCTTGGTTTTTTCAGTAAATTTGCTAGCTTCTTTTTCAGCCTTGGATTTTTGTACTTGGAGACTTTCTAGACGCTCGTTTAAATTAATACTTGCAAGTGTGATATAGGACTGCTCAGGGTAGGTATCCAGCAGTTTTTGATAATAATATTGACCACGCAGATGGATACTTTTTCGATTTTCTGTTTTTTTCATCAAAGCAGAGAAATCGTCCAAAAGCTCTGAACCACCAAATTGGACTTGAATACCTTTGTTGCGAGCAGTGCGAATAGCTTGTCGTGTGCTTTTCGATAAAAGTTCTTCGCTGAAATTATCCTTGTAAATATTTGCTTGAAAGCGTGGCTGAATGGTTTCATCCAATAATTCAGTGCGTCCAAGCCAGATAGCACCTGCTTTTTGCAAGTTGTTAATCAAATCAAGAGTTTTTGGATTGTCCTGTCGTTCTTCCCCACTTTGATTTTGAACTAAGAAAAGACTAGGATCAAACTTGATAAAAAGAGCTTTTTTAGTTTTGGCAAATTTTTTTAAAGAAGTCAGAACAAAGTGTAGCAATTCCTGATCTTGATAGTCCATAATAGGGCCACGCGGAATATAAAGCATGGTCATACTGAGCGGCAGTGGCTTGATGAGAATGCTAGCCGAGGCTACTAATTGATTATTTTTGTAAAAACCAATTCGTTCATTGTCCCAGTTATCTTTAACCTTTGCCCAAGAAGCGCTTTGAAGTAAGTTGGTTTGAGAACTTTGCTTAACAAAATCATCGTGTTCTTGAGCAGAAATTCCGATTTTATAAGTGTACATTAGTTTAAAACCCACTCTCTAATAGCGTATGCAACGCCTGATTCGTCATTTGATTTGGTAATGTATTTGGCGATTTTTTTCAGTTCATCAGTCCCATTTTCCATTACAACAGGATTTCCAACGACTTCTAGCATAGAACGATCATTTTCTTCGTCACCAATCGCCATAGTCTCCTCTTTTGTCAATCCTAATTTTTCTGCTAGATGCACGACTGCAGCTCCTTTGTTGACAGTTTTTTTGACAATTTCTAAGTAAAAAGGTGCAGATTTTACGAGTGTGTATTTATCGTACAATTCTTTAGGAAGTTTCGTGATTGCTTGATCCAAAATTTCTGGTTCGTCAATATACATGATTTTAACGATTTCTTTATCTATCATTTCCTCTGGAGTGCGGTAGTAGACTGGCATATTAACTAACCCAGCTTCGTAAACAGTATATTTTCCAATGTTACGGTTAGCAGTATAAATGCCGTCCTTGGTGATAGCGTGCATATGAACTCCTAGCTTGCGGCTGAGGCATTCGATGTCCAGATAATCCTCATAAGACAGGGGTTCTTTGATATATTCCTCCCCTGTTACTGTATCTTGCACCAGCCCGCCATTGAAGGTAATGACATAGTCGCCTGGCTCATTTAGGTGTAATTCTTCGAGTAAATTTCTCACTCCTGGAATAGGGCGTCCGGTTGCAATGACGATCTTTACTCCAGCAGCTTTCGCATCTTGTACAGCACTGAAAACCTCAGGTGTGACTTCTCTTTTATTGTTCAATAAGGTTCCGTCAATGTCAACGGCAACTAATTTAATACTCATGTTTGTGTGATTCTCCATAGATAAATTGGTCATTTTTGATATACGACAAGAAAGTTTTGCTATTTTCGCTAAAAAGTCCAGCATCTTTCAGCATTTCTTTTGGAAAATAGAAACGATTGTCACCGTGTCTTGTACCAGCTAATGCTTGGACAATAGCTGATAAAGTGGATAATTCAGCAAGATTGCCATCTTTTTGCACAATTTCAATCTGCGTTCGCGGATTTTCTACATGTGGTCGATAGAAATCATACGGCAAGTCAAAATTACGATGAATGGCCGTGTAGTAGTCAGGGTTAAAGCCGACTTCTGCAACTAAATTCCGCATGATATTCAGATATTTTTCATTTTTTTCAGAGAAAATAATGGATTTAAAGACCTTACGGTTGATGAAACGCTGTGCTAAATCAGATAAAATCGTATCAGGACTCGTCATCCAAACTTGGAAATAGGTGTTCATAACCCCATCATCCAAAGCAAGATAATCTTTCAAAGTCACTCTTTTTTCAAAGAAAGGAATAAGGTTGGGAGAAGAGAGCGCAAAATAGTCTTTCTGCTTTTCATAGAGAAATTTTGCTCGCTTGAGCAAATTCTGTAAGAGTACTTCCATCGCACGGCTAGCTGGATGGAAATAGACCTGCATATACATTTGATAACGACTGACGACATAATCTTCCACAGCATGCATACCGCTGCGTTTGAAAGCAATGCCATTTTCTACTGGACAAATAACGCGCAAAATCCGTGTTAAGTCAAATTGTCCATAAGAAGCACCTGTATAGTAGGAATCTCGCAAGAGATAATCCATACGATCCACATCGATTTGACTGGAAATCAACTGAACAACCTGTTTATTAGGATAAGTATGGTTGATAACACTGGCTACTTTTTCTGGAAAATCAGGTGAAACTTGAATCAGCACTTGGTTAATCTCAGTTTCAGGGCTCGTGATAATCTGGCGTGTAATTTCTTCATGGTCGGTATCAAACAGACGCTCGAAAGTATGTGAATAAGCGCCGTGACCTACATCGTGTAAGAGAGCTGTTGCCATGACCAAGAGACTTTCATGACGATTCCAAACTTCTGGATATTTTTCGTTAAAAATCTTTGTGATGCGTCTGGAAATTTCGTAGGCTCCAAGACAATGTGAAAAACGGCTGTGTTCGCCTCCATGAAAGGTGTAGCCAGAAGTTCCCAGCTGTTTAATGCGGCGCAGTCGTTGAAATTCTTTAGTGTTTATTAAATCATAGATGACTTGGTGATCTACATGAATGTAATTGTGCACGGGATCACGAAATACTTTTTCAATCATGGCTCTATTATACCATAAAACAGAAGAAGACCACACTGAAAAAATTAAAGGAAAGAAAGGAAGAAATCTTTGAGATTTTCTGATAAAATAGAAAAGAAAAGCAGTAGATGAGGAGCTTATAGTGTGAAGATTAGAATCAAAAATCAGATACAGTTTGATGAACAAGTAGAACAAATTGATCAAACTTATGACGGAGAATGGCAGAAAAAGGGAACTTATCATTACTTGCGTTTTGAAAATGAAGAGAATGAAAATGTTGTTTTGAAGTTTCAGGATGAAGAACTAGTCATGACACGCTTCTCTACTCCTAAATCTTTGATGCGGTTTATCAAAGGAGGAGAAGCCTTGATTGGAATTCCCACACCGGTCGGCATACAGCAATTTATCACAAAAACAAGTCATTACCAGGTTGATTTGAAAAAGCAGACACTTGAACTGCATTATCAATTGAGAACACCTGATGGCGGTCGAACTTTTGCGGATTATCAAATGGAAATTTCGTGGAGGTAGAAAGTGATGGGAAGAATCCTTTTTAGTTTAGTAATAGCGGCTATTTTTATTCTCAGCAGATTTATTTGGTTTTTTATAACAAGACAAAGCTTAATATGTTCTTTGACCTAACAGGGACACTTGTCATAGCGATTATTTTATTTATTGCGTCTTACTTCTTTGTTGGGCAAAATAGATAGAAATTGAACTTTTTTGCTTGAAAAAATTGAAGAATCTGATATAATAAAAACACTCAAGGGAGTAGCTAGCGGGATATCCGTTACAAGGTCGTCAATACGAAAGCAATTTCCGGCCTTGTATGAAACAGCGAGACTTGTTACAGCAAACAGGTCTCTTTTTGTTTGTCAAAAAGAGATTAAAGGAGGAACTATTTTGTCGAAAGAACAAAAGCGCCAAGCGTTTTATACGCAAAGTTCGGAAGAAGTTTTAAAGAATTTGGAAACTTCTAATCAGGGTTTAACAAGCAATGAAGCTACTAAGCGTTTAGATGAGTATGGTCGCAATGAACTAGATGAAGGAGAAAAAAAATCCCTTCTGATGAAATTCGTTGAGCAATTTAAGGATTTGATGATTCTTATTTTGCTGATTGCGGCGATTCTTTCAGTTGTGACTTCAGGTGGTGAAGATATTGCAGATGCGATTATTATCCTAGCTGTGGTCATTATTAATGCCATTTTTGGAGTTTACCAAGAAGGTAAGGCAGAAGAAGCAATTGAAGCACTCAAATCTATGTCTAGCCCAGCTGCGCGTGCGCTGCGTGACGGGCATGTGACAGAAGTGGATTCTAAGGAATTAGTTCCAGGAGACATCGTTATACTGGAAGCTGGTGATGTGGTACCTGCTGATATGCGTCTTTTGGAAGCGAACACGTTGAAAATCGAAGAAGCAGCTCTGACTGGTGAATCTGTTCCTGTTGAAAAACATCTGACTGATGATGTAGCTGCGGATGCAGGACTGGGTGACCGCATCAATATGGCTTTCCAAAATTCAAATGTTACGTATGGACGGGGAATGGGTGTAGTTGTCAATACAGGTATGTATACGGAAGTTGGTCATATTGCTGGTATGCTTCAAAACGCTGATGAAACAGATACTCCACTCAAGCAAAATCTAAATGGTCTGTCAAAAGTGCTCACCTATGCGATTTTAATTATTGCAGCTATCACTTTTGTGGTTGGTGTATTTATTCAAGGAAAAGATCCACTGGGCGAATTGATGACATCAGTCGCACTTGCTGTTGCAGCGATTCCAGAGGGGCTTCCTGCTATTGTAACCATTGTCTTGGCACTTGGTACCCAAGTTTTGGCGAAGAGAAATTCTATTGTTAGAAAGCTTCCTGCAGTTGAAACGCTTGGCTCTACTGAAATTATTGCTTCTGATAAGACTGGTACGTTAACTATGAACAAAATGACAGTTGAGAAAGTCTTCTATGATGGTAGCTTGCACGAAGCAAAACAAGCTATTGAGCTTGGGCTCGACTTGCCTTTGCTACGCTCGGTTGTACTTGCTAATGACACTAAAATCGACCAAGAGGGGAAACTCATTGGTGACCCAACAGAAACAGCCTTTGTTCAGTATGCACTTGATAAGGGCTATGATGTTAAAGCTTTCTTAGAGCAATATCCTCGTGTAGCGGAGTTGCCGTTTGACTCGACCCGTAAGCTCATGTCAACTATTCATCCTTTGCCGGACGGTAGATTTTTGGTTGCTGTAAAAGGTGCGCCAGATCAACTCTTAAAACGTTGTGTGTCTCGTGACAAGGCAGGAACTATTGCACAGATTGATGAGGCAACGACTCAGCTGATTAAAGATAATAACTCAGGTATGGCTCATCAAGCCTTGCGCGTGTTGGCTGGCGCCTACAAAATTATTGATGAAATCCCAGAAAACTTAACGTCTGAAAATCTTGAAAATGATTTAATTTTCACAGGTATGATTGGAATGATTGACCCTGAGCGTCTAGAAGCAGCAGAAGCCGTTCGCGTTGCCAAGGAAGCAGGGATTCGTCCAATTATGATTACGGGTGACCACCAAGCTACGGCGGAAGCCATTGCCAAACGTCTAGGAATTATCAATGATGATAGTAAAGACCATGTCATGACTGGCGCCGAGCTTAACGAATTGTCAGACGAAGAGTTTGAAAAAGTTGTTGGTCATTATTCTGTCTATGCGCGCGTATCACCTGAGCATAAAGTACGGATTGTCAAAGCATGGCAACATCAGGGGAAAGTTGTTGCTATGACTGGTGATGGTGTCAATGATGCACCAGCCCTGAAGACAGCCGATATCGGTATTGGAATGGGGATTACAGGTACAGAAGTTTCGAAAGGTGCTTCTGATATGATTTTGGCTGATGATAACTTTGCAACGATTATCGTGGCTGTTGAAGAAGGCCGTAAAGTCTTCTCTAACATTCAAAAGACGATTCAATATTTGCTTTCAGCCAATACAGCAGAAGTTTTGACTATTTTCCTAGCAACTCTTTTTGGCTGGGATGTGCTGCAGCCGGTTCACTTACTTTGGATTAATTTAGTGACAGATACTTTCCCTGCCATTGCTCTGGGGGTTGAACCTGCTGAGCCGGGCGTGATGACGCATAAACCGCGTGGCCGCAAGTCTAGCTTCTTCTCAGGTGGTGTCATGAGCTCGATTATTTATCAAGGATTCTTGCAAGGTGCTTTGGTACTTGGTGTTTATGCTTATGCATTGATGAATCCTGTTCATGTTGGGGATATGAGAGCCATTCATGCAGACGCATTAACTATGTCTTTTGCAACGCTTGGATTAATTCAGCTCTTCCACGCTTTTAATGTGAAATCTGTTTATCAATCACTTCTAACAGTCGGGCCATTCAAGTCTAAAACCTTTAATTGGTCTATCTTGGTCTCCTTTATCTTGTTGGCTTCTACTATTTTGATTGAGCCACTAGAAGGAATTTTTCATGTAACAAAATTGGATCTTTCACAATGGACAGCAGTCCTTATTGGCAGTTTTTCAATGATTATCATTGTAGAAATTGTCAAATTTATCCAACGCAAACTTGGCTTTGATAAGAATGCTATTTAAGAAAGAAAAGTCATCTTCGGATGACTTTTTCTAATAATCTAATAATATAATTGAAAAGGAAAGATATGGAAAAAATACTAAAAGAAAAATTAGCACAGGATATGCCGATTTATCAACAAGAAGAAATCCTTTGGATGTTAGATCATATTGGTCATCCAAATTATAAAATACGAGATGACTTAATCTTTGTTTCTCTAGCCA
>ERZ773018.1114-NODE-1114-length-14714-cov-55.413057_pt1 | contig 14714 bp, 12 predicted proteins | sample MGYA00580840_ERZ773018 | MGnify/ENA primary metagenome ERZ773018 (study PRJEB29015, sample SAMEA2738125) | human oral metagenome | biome: human oral; feature: human-associated habitat; material: saliva | place: China | collected 2256 ... | reverse complement strand
GTCCCACCTCGTCATCAACAACACCGACACCTGGGAAGAAAAACAAGGCCACTAACCGAGCGGAGCACCCGGTCGTCGATCCCGCGTGAAACCCGCGTGAAACAGGTGAAGAAACCCCACGTGTGGCCGCGTTGCGAGTAGATGCTGCTTATCGGGGCCAGTCGCCCTACGCCGCCACCATGGCGGCCGTGCCCGCGCACATGAGGGCCAGGCCAGACAGGTAGCGAAGCGTGAAACGCTCGTGAAACACCGCTGCGGAGAATGTGACGGTCACGAGGATTGACAGCTTATCGATGGGCACCACGACTGAGGCGGGCCCATCCTTCAGTGCGTGATAGTACGCCAGCCACGACGCGCACGTCGCGGCGCCCGACGCGACGATAAACGCCAGCTCACGACCCGGAATCGACCGCACCTTGCCCAGGCGACCCTGCACGCCCACGATCACCCACGCCATCGCCAGCACCACAAGCGTGCGCACAGCCGTCCCCAGCGTCGGATCAACCCCCGAAATGCCGACCTTCCCAAGGATTGACGTTAGCGCCGCGAACAGCGCGGAGGCGAGCGCGTACACCAGCCAGCTCCCGCCTCCGCGCAGCGCGCGAGGCAGGCCCGCCAGGTCGGAGGAATCCACCATGAGGAGCGTTCCCACGGTAATCGCAACGATACCGGCCGTCCCCCACGCGCTCACCGGCTCGCCCAGCAGGATGAGCGCGAGAATGATCGCCAGGACCGTCGACAGCTTATCGATCGGTGCCACGCGGGACACATCCCCTCGAGCCAGCGCTGCGAAGTAGCACAGCCACGAGGCCCCCGTCGCCAACCCGGACAACATCAGGAACAGCGCAGAAGTCCCATCGATAGACGTAACGCCGGAAGCCGTTCCCATCAGCGCCGCCATGCCCCACGCCCCCGCGGCCACGACAACCGTGCGCAGCGCCGTCGCAACCGTCGAACTCGTCGATGCGACACCCGCCTTCGCCAGGACGGACGTCAACCCCGCGAAGAAGGCGGACAGACAGGCGGCGATAATCCACATGCTCCTTACTTTACGTCCTCACACGCACGAGGCCGGGGCGGGGGATGCGTGACAGCGTGGCCTAGCCCCGGCCTCGTCAATCCCGGGCTGAGGGGAGCAGGAACCCGCTAAAGTGGGGGCCATCCGCGCGCCGCCGGCGCGCATCGAGACGTGGAGGAACGCAATGCGCAGCAAGAAGGAGGCCATCGGTGCGGGCAGCGAACTGCACGGACTCAACCACGCGCAGGAGCTCGAGGCGGAGCATCACGGACTCGATTTCCTCAAGAAGATCGTTCGCCTCCCCGGCGTGCGCATCAACCGCGACGAGTTCTTGCGCCAGGAGCTGGCCCAGCTTCACGCAAGCGACGAGGTGATCGAACGAGCCCTCAACACCAGCCCCGCGGCGGCGGGCGTGCCACTGGCGGTGCTCGACGCCCTCGCGGAGGAGACGATCACCTACGAAACCAACAAGTCAGCCGCTATTTCCTTCGCGGCGGGCATCCCCGGCGGTTTCGCGATGCTCGCCGCGATCCCGGCAGACCTGACGCAGTATTACGCGCACGCCCTGCGGATCATGCAAAAGCTCGCCTACCTGTACGGGTGGAAGGACCTTGTCATCGGCGCGGATGAGGACGATGACACAATTGGCGTCCTCGCGGTGTTCTTCGGTGTCATGCTGGGGGTCGGCGGCGCCGCCCAGTCGCTGACGGCTTTTGCGCGCTTGGCGGCCCAGACCGCCTACCAGAACCACGTGACCAAGAAGGCCCTCATGGGCATCACGTGGTACCCGGTCGTGAAATACTCCCTGCGCGTCATCGGTATCAATATCACGAAGAGCACCTTCACCAAGAGCGTGTCGAAGGTCGTGCCCGTCATCGGCGGCTTCGTGTCGAGCGGCCTGACCTTCATGGCGCTTCAGGCCCAGTCCTCCCGCCTCAAGGGCCATCTGCGCGTGCTTCCGCCTCGCGGCATCGACGCCGAGGCCTGGGCACAGCACGTCAACGACACAATCCCGGTGGGCGGCAAGGGAGTTGCGGCGGACGGTGTCCAGGAAACCATGAAAGGCAAGGCGCGGGTCGTGATGGTCGGTGCGAAGAGCGCCGCCTCGGGCGTCGCCACCGGGGCGTCGAGCGTCGCCTCCGGCATCTCGGCCGGCGTGAAGCAGCGCTTCCGCAAGCGCAAGTAGTCGCCCTCCTGCGAGGTAGCGTCCGGGAGAGGGCACCCGCTCAGGGCGGCCACAGCCTCGTCCCACGGGTGTCTAACGCACCACTGTTTACCCGCCCCGCGCACACGCCCGAGAGTAAACCTGCCACCATATGCGGGTGAGCGACACGAAACAGAACCCCCTGCGCTCCTCCATGCAAGAGGCAGGGCCCTTGATATTGCAGGCCTTCGCCTGGGACATGGCACCGGACGCCAGCCATTGGCGCTACCTCGCCGAGCACGCGCAAGCGATCGCGGACCTGGGCGTCACCATCATCTGGCTTCCGCCCGCCTACAAGGGCCACGGCGGCATGAACGACGTGGGCTACGGCGTCTACGACCTGTACGACCTGGGCGAATTTGAACAGAAGGGGTCCGTGCCCACCAAGTACGGCACGAAGGACGAATACCTGGCCGCCATCGACGCCCTGCACGAGGCGGGGATCGCCGTCGCGGCCGACATCGTCCTCAACCACCGCATGGGCGCGGACGCCTCCGAGACCGTGCGCGCCACCCCGATCAACCCCCATAACCGTCATGAGGCCATCGGAGAGCCCGAAACGATCGAGGCGTGGACCCGCTTCACGTTCCCGGGACGCGCCGGCGCCTACTCAGACTTCACGTGGGACTGGACCTGCTTCCACGGCATCGACTGGGACGCGGCCACGCAGCGCAAGGGCCTGTGGCTCTTCGAGGGCAAGCACTGGAACGAGTCCGTGAACTCCGAGTTCGGCAACTTCGACTACCTCATGGGCTGCGACGTGCACGTCACCGACCCGCGGGTCAGCGAGGAGCTGGACCGCTGGGGCCGCTGGTACGTCGAGACAACCGGCGTGGACGCGCTGCGCCTGGACGCCGTCAAGCACGTTGGCTCCGACTTCTACGCGCGCTGGCTCGACGACCTACGCACCTCCACGGGCCGCCTCCTGCCCGCCGTCGGCGAGTACTGGAGCGGCGACGTGCGTGAGCTCGAAGCGTACCTGCGTGAGGTCCCCAACGCCATGCTCTTCGACGTGCCCCTGCACTACCACCTGCACCAGGCCTCGGTCTCGGACGGCAATGCCGACCTGTCGCGCCTGTGGGAGGGCACTCTGACGGCATCAATCCCGGAGCTGTCCGTCACCTTCGTCGAAAACCACGACACACAGCCCGGACAGTCCCTGGCCTCCACGGTCGCCTCCTGGTTCAAGGCTGCCGCCTACGCTCTCATTCTCCTCAACGAGGCCGGGGTGCCCTGCGTCTTCTGGGGTGACCTCATGGGCACCCCCGAGACCGGCGACCTGCCCGCCGTGCGTGAGCTCCCACTCCTCATGAGTGTGCGCTTCCGTGCCGCGATCGGCCCGCAGCACAACGCCTTCGACGACCCGGACGTCGTCGGTTTCGCCCGTGAAGGCAGGGTGGACGTGCCCGGCACGGGCTGTGCCGTGATCCTGTCCGACCGCCACGCCGCCGAGAAGACCCTCTACGTGGGTGCCCACCATGCGGGCGAGGAGTGGGAGTGCCTCATCGGCGGCCACCCCTGCGTGCGCATCACCGACGATGGGATGCTGACGGGCGTCGTCAGTGACGGCGGACTGAGCGTCTACGTGCCGCGCATCTGACTGGGAGCGCACCCACGGCCTCGTCCCCTCGGCGAGGCCGAGGCTGCCCGCGCGGACAAGGCCCGCACTCGGGCAGATCGGCGAGCGGGGGCGGCTACTGAGCGGTGCCGCCGAGGGCACACGCAATTGTTCGTGTTGGAACGATCAGCTGCAACGGGCTGACCGGAGACTCAAGAGCGTCGACGTGACGCACGTAGAAGCAGCGCGCGTCCTCGTCTTTACAATGGATGAGAAGTGCTGCGATGCCGAAGTGGTCGGAAGCCGCGAGTGTGCGGCGGAGCGCGTCGAGCAGCAGCGTCGTCCCTACCCCCTGTCCCTGTACCCTCCGATCGACCGCGAGTCGGGCTAGAAGCATGCATGGAATGGACTGGGGTCGGTGAGCGGCGAAGCTTGCTGGAGACCAGTCGCGCCGGATCGTCGCTGCCGCAAGTGCGTAGTATCCGGCGATACGCCCGCCCTGAGGGGCTACGTATGTCACCGCGTTATTCGCTCTCTGATTTTGCCAGGCGAAACGGTGGAACCACTGGTCGAGCTCGTCGTTGCCGCACGTGAAATCCCCACGCCGATCGTGGCGTTCTAGCCGGCGAGGGGCCTCCAGCGTGGGCTGCCCTATTCCGTCCATGTCAGCGTCGATCCGATGGGGGAGGGGCGGGAGGTGAGTGCGTGGATCTTCGCAGCCGACAGAGGCGTATCAAGGGCCTCCAGCAAGCGCTCGAATGTGTCGTCGTCTGCTGTGAATTCCGTGCGGTCGGCGAGCGCTCGATCTGCGCGATCCAAGGCGGAGGCGAGCACGAAGTCACTCAATGATGTCTGTGACGAGGCCGCGGCGTAGCGCAGCTTCTCCTCCTGGACTGGACTCAGTCGGAGATTGATGCGCGAGGACTTTGTTGCGGTCGTTTGTGTTGGCATGTTACCCACCCCTTCTGTATGTACAGTGTATGTCAGGTGGTGGAGTGAGGCGCGGTAAAGCGATACGCACCCACGGCCTCGTCCCCGCGGCGAGGCCGAGGCTGCCCGCGCCGTCGGCCCTCACGCGGGCCGCGCGGCGAGCGGGGACAGCTACTGAGCGGTGCCGCCGAGGGCAGGGATACGCTCGATCTGATCCTTGAAGAAAGTCTCAGCCGCTGCAATAAACCGGTCCATGCTGTCGAAAAGCTGCGCGTCCGTCATGCCCAGGCGAATAAGAACGAACTGCTCCGCACATAGGCGCTGGCGGCCGTCATCCAGCGTGGCGACGTAAACCTTGGGCCAGGTTGTGGAGCTATTCCAGTCGTTGCACGCCTGAAGCAGACGAGTGCGCAGCTCCATCGACACTTCCTCTGGCACGGCGCCCCACATACACAGGTCCGTACCGTCGTTGGCGATCGAGAAAATGAACAAGCCGTGCGGGAAGCCCGTGAGGAGGCGCTGATCCTCTACCTCGTAGACGTAGTCCCTCGCTTCAAAGAAGCTGATGAGGCGTGACAGATCGACGGGGCGGACGATCCTGCGGCGATCTAGGGCGTGCTTGCACTGCTCGATCAGCTCGGGCGCATAGGTGTTCGCCGGGTCCATGGCGACGCACTGTTCGAGGTAGGTCAGGGCGGTTTCTTCACGATCCAGCCAAAACAGGGCGCTGCCGATGCGGTAGTACCACAGCGGATCGGACAGGCCCTCTGCTTCGACGCTGTGCAGCAGCTCTGCGGCGCGATTGATGTGCTCGGGGAAGGAATCCATGTACGGCTGCGCGTAGTTAATGTAGGCGCGCGCCAGCAGACACGTGAGCTCGTAGCCCATCGAAGAGGGAGGGAGCTCTTCGACCAGAGCGATGATCTTCTGGTGCTCGCCCTCGTCGTGCAGGGCGTTGACCCGATCAATGAGCTGTGCGCGCGAATCCACGGTAATTCCTTCGTCGTGAGGCCACGAGTGCTGACCGAGACACCAGCATAACAGGGTGATGCGCGCCTCCACGCCCCTTCGCACCACCGCGTTGTGTAGGGTGGAACCGTGAAAGAAACCTCCAAGGATGACGAGTCTGTCAACCAGCAGGTGCCTACGCGCATGAGTGCCGCCGACGCCGCCCAATGGGAGGAAATCCAGCGCTGGAAGGAAGCGCAGATCAGTCCAAGGCGTCCCCGTGTCATCTCCCAACGCGTGCGCTCCTACCTGATGGCGCCCCTCGGGAAGGTCGTCTCTTTCGCCCGCAAGGTGCCCGGGGGAGAACCCATCAGCCGGGCAGTGTCATCGGCGGCGCTTCGCCTCATGGAGAAGACGACCTCGGTGTCCGAGGCCTCGGTGCGTCGACGCCTCATCCTCAAGGCGTACCGCAAAGCAGGCCACGACGTTGAATGCCTGGAGGACATTCGCAGCCTCGGCCTCAGCCTCGATCAGATTCGCCCGGTGAGGCCTCATCTGAAGATCGCGTATTCGAGTGCCGCAGCGGTCGAGGGGGCGTTGAGCGGCGTCATCGCGTCGGGTGGATCGGTCGCCGCTGTCCTCGGCCTGGGCATCGCCTCGGCCCCCGGAATCGCCCTCACGGCGTCGGTGGTTGCCCTTGACATCGCGACTTTCCTGGGTGCCGCGACGCGGCTCGTGTCCCACACGGCGGCCTACTACGGCTACGACACGGTCGAACCCGCCGAGAATCTTTTTGCCACGATGGTGCTCTCGCAGGCGATCGACCCTGAAAGCGCCGGAGAGGGCGCGGTCGTGGAGAAGCAGACGACGATGATCGCTTTCAACAAGGTGATGCGCGATGTCGCCAAGCGCGGACCGATGGGTGGCGTCGGAAACAACGTGTTCTCTGCGGCTATGAACTCCCTGGTCGCTTCCCTCGGAGCGCGCCTGGCGAGTTTGAAGATCGCGCAGATCGTGCCGTTCATCGGCATTATCGTCGGTGCGTTTGTGAACGCCTCCCTGATGCGTACCATCGGGGACACCGCCGACCACCTGTACCGGGAGCGTTTCCTCGCGGAGCGCTACGGCTACATCGACGAGGCGGGGGAGGACTCCGCGGGTGTTGTGAGCGCAAGCCTGGCTGACGAGATCAGCGCAGACATCGCCTACTACGTCGAGCTCACAAAATCCGAGGGGCACTCGCGGTAGCGAGTACCCCTCGGCGACGGCGTCAGTTCTGCGAGTTCCAGTTCTGCCAGTCGTTCCAGTCGTCTTCTTGAGCGTCGACGGCGATGATCGGCATGCGAGTGGCGGCGTCGCGCTCATTGACATCGGGCAGGGTCGGCTTGTTTTCCTCGTCGCGCTGCTTCTTGTGGCGCTTGTTCCAGGGCCAGCGGCCCCGGCGCTTCGTTTCGGCTTCCTGTTCTTCGCGCGCCTCGTCGTTCCATGAGAAATCGGTGTTCCAATCGCTCTGGAATGCGGCCGGAATCTGCGGGGACTGAGGAGCCTGAATCGCGGAGGGGGCCGCGGGAGCGGCGGCGGGAGTCGCAGGCTGAACGGGTGTGGCGGCGAAGCCTTCTGCGTGGGTGCCGACATAACCGGGAGCCTGCGTCTGAACCTGCTCAGGAGCCTCGGGCGTGGGCTCGGGGGCTGCCTCCGGCGCCGCGGGCATATCCCAATCGAAGGATGCGACCCTGCGGACCTGGGGCATTTGCGTGGTAGCCAGGTCGGCGTCTTCCTCGGGCATGACGAACGAGGTGAGGACAGGTTCGGGCATGGCCACGGGTTCAGGTTCGGGCATGGCCACGGGTTCAGGTTCGGGCATGGCCACGGGTTCAGGTTCGGGCATGGTGACCGGTTTGGGTTCGGGCGCGACGACCGGTTCGGGTTCGGGCATGGCGACCGGTTTGGGTTCGGGCGCGACGACCGGTTCGGGTTCGGGTATGGCGACCGGTTCGGGTTCGGGCATAGCGACCGGCTCGGGCTCGGGCATAGCGACCGGTTCGGGTTCGGGCGCGACGACCGGTTCGGGCTCCGGGACGATCACAGGCTGTAGCTCGGGCGCGGGAATAGGCTCGGGCGCGGGAATAGCCTCGGGCGCGGGAATAGGCTCGGGCGCGGGAATAGGCTCGGGCGCGGGAATAGGCTCGGGCGCGCGGACGTCCGCAGGCCGGGGGATGGCAAGCGCTTCGGGCGCCGCGGGCACGGCCGCCGCGCGGCGGCGGGATGCCGGCAAGCTGCTCTCGGGAGCGGGAACGGGTGCCTGCTGATCCCCGGCAGGCGGGCGTAGACGGTCAGCGCGGCGGCCAGGCGGCGGAACAGCTGGCTGGGAGGTGGTTGCGCCGGAGCCCACCTGAAGTGCGACCGGACCACGGCTGACAGTGGCCTGGTAGGGTGCGGAGGCGGCGTCCGACGGGCGGGTCTCGGGGAAGACGGCGGGACGGTGTCCGCCTCGCGACCGCTTCCGCCTGGGGGGCTCGTTGGAACGCTCGGCCACCCCCGACGCTGCCTGCTGGGGTAGCGTGGGGCCCGACTGTCGGTTCCACACGAATCCGGTATCACGAGGAGTCGGCTGGGCGAGAGTCGCTTCTGCAGCAGACGTCGCAGTGTGCGGGGAGTCGGAGGGAGGAGTCTGTCGGCTCGGCGCGGTAGGGGCACCGGAAACCTGGCGTGCGGGCGCCTCAGGCGCAGCCCTGCGCGAAGGAGCGTCGGACGTGTGCTGGCGCGAAGGAGCGTCGGACGTGTGCTGGCGCGAAGGAGCGTTGGACGTGTGCTGGCGCGAAGGAGCGTTGGACGTGTGCTGGCGCGACGCGGGTGCGGCCTCGGAACGACGTTCGTTGGGGATCGGTGCATGTGGGCGCGCAGGCGGCGCGCCGTGGGCGCGGCCCGCCTTGGCAGCTGGAGTGTTCGGGGGAGCGGGGGACTTCTTCGAACGCTTCGCGTAGACGACGAAGACGCCGACGAGTACCACGAGGATGAGGCCGACGATCAATCCGATGAGCAGGCCGATCGATGGGCCCGACGAGGAGGACGAGGACGACGGGTCGCTACTGCTCTGCGTCGCAGCGGCATCGGCACGACTCGGGGCAGGAGTGACGCCCCACGGATCTCGCAGCGCGCGGGTGCCGCCCGCAGCGGCGCGGTCGCCGCCGCTGGCCAAGTTTCCGCGAACGGTGATTACCTCGGGGACGGAGTCTTCCCACGTGACCACGGTAAAGGAGCGGTTCTCGTAGGTCATCGACGAGTTAGCCGCCCCTGCCGTCGAGGATTTCACGTCCCCCTCGACGCTCAGTGATAGGGAGGTCATCACGAGAGTCACGCCGAAATTCCGGCGGTAACCCTCGATGGTCTGATCGGTTCGCGCCGTCATGATGAACTCGCCCGAATCCTTGAGCTCGAACTCGGTCTCATCCTCGGCACGGGTGTACATGAGCTGCATGTGGCACACGGCAGCGTCGTCGAGCAGGACGAACTGGACCCGGTGCTCTGTCGAGCTGCCCGCAAAGGGCTGGCAGGTCGACTCCGTCATGGTGCGTGAGGGGTCCCTGACGGTCAGCGTGTCCACGAGCTGCCCGTCCTTGGTCAGGACAAACGCCTCTGACACCGTCGGAGCGTCGTTCGCATAGGACGCCGATGGCAGGGCGGGCACGATGAGTAGGGCCCCGAGCACGGCGCACAGGGCGCGAAAGAATCGCATGCAGTCCTCCTGATATGAGTCACTCGATTATCGTCCGTTCGTGGATACAAAGCAACGAGGGCGCGCAAGTCCGAGATTGACTGACCGATCGTCAAGTTAGTCTTCTCTGAATGTCAAAGAAAGAAGGGCTGAACTGACAAGGTCAGAATGTGGCAGATCGCGTAGTATGACAACTGTCTACCTGTGGTCAGGTTTTCGACCTTGTCACGTGATACTGTTCGACATGACAGAGGAGGGCTGCTGTGAAGTGTCGACCCGCAACTAGTGCCGATATTCCCGAAATGACACGCATTATCACGGAGGGATTCCTGGACTACCCGTTTCACATCATGCTGAAACCGTATCTCTACCAGCCGGAGCGTTACCCGCAATGCCTGGCTTCGATCAACCGTATGCTCGCGAGAGCGTATCTGAGGTGCAGGAATGCCCTCGTCGTCGAGCATGAGGGCAGTGTTGTTGCCGTTGCGCTCATGCATGATCGCAAGGTCGATTTTTGGGGTAATTTCATTAACGGTGGGTATGATCTCTTCCGCTACGCGAGCCCCAAGCTCATCTTCGAGTTTGACGAAGTGGCGGCGCGCGGGGATCAGGTTGCCATTGATCTGGGTGATTTCGACTGGTATCTCGAGGTCCTGTCAGTGGACCGTCGCATGCGTGGCAAAGGTGTGGGGCGCTGGCTCGTTGCCAAAGTGCTACCGGACTTTGTGGCAAAGAGGGGTGGGCGTGCATACGGCTTCGTCACGTCGACGGAATCGAACGCGCGCTTCTACATCAATGGAGGCTGTGAACTACTCGATCTTGTTGAGGTTCGCCTGAGGGAACAGACCTGCCCGATCTGGGCGTTCCAGCGCCGCGCCGAACCGCTTGCCTCATGATGTGTGGTCGCTCGGTGTCTCTCCCCGATGGCGAGTGGCACGGCTGGGGTGCGTGAGCGGCTTTTCCGCTGGTCGCGCCGCGTGATGCACGTCCCGCAGTTCCGCTTGACTTCAAGGACTTGAGGTCTTTTAGGGTGAGGTTATGGCAGGAACCAGCACTGGGCGCACGTACTCCATTAAAGAGGTAGCGGCGCTCGTTGGCCTGCCCCCGTCGACTCTGCGTTACTACGAGGATGTCAGCGTTATTCCGGCCATCGCGCGCGATCCCTCCAGCGGTCATCGCATCTACACGGAGGATGACCTGGAGCTGTTGACCTGGGTCGCATGCCTGTCGGCCTCTGGAATGTCGATTGCTGACATGCGTGAATACGTGCGCTCGGGGTTGGGTGCGGAGCGAGACGTCTCGGAGTTTATTTCCCTGCTGGAACAGCAGGATGCGCGCCTTCAGGAAGAGGCGCAGATTATCGAATTACGACGTGAGTTCTTGCGCACAAAGGTCGCGTATTGGTGCGCGATGAAGAGTGAGCAGACCTCAGAAGCTGAGCGCTTGGATACGAGGGCGCGCGAACTCGCTGAGCGCTTGAAGTCCTGGTCTCCGCGTTCATGACAAGCCTAGTGGGGCGGGTTTCATGCCTGCTCCGAACCTCGCCCCGCTAGGGGGCACGGGCCGCGCACCTGCTTGTGGTGCGCGGCCCTCAACTATGTGCGTGCCGCACTGCGGTGCGGAATTGAATGGCCAAGGTGCATCATTCTAAGTTCTAGTGGCGGTTGCTGCGGTTCTTGGTGAAGGAGTTCGTTGTGGCCGGTGGTGGTCGTGTTTTTCAGGGGGTTGATTCCCCCTCCCGTCGTGGGGAGGATGAGACTGGCCACAAGGAGTGCGTGGGGTCAACGGCGGCTCCCCGACAGGAGCATGTGGGCGCGTCGGGAGTATGGGGGATGAGAAGGGGAGTGCTCGCCATGTTGGCTCCTTGAATGAGAGCACGCGAGTGAAATTAGCGTCACTAAGCTCTCGTGGTGATTCCGGAGTGAAAGTCCAGTGCCTCTGCCCCGACTGGGGTCGAGAACGGCTGTTCTGGGGCGACGTCATGTGCCACAATGGGGTGACACAAGTCATGCTCAAAGAGGAGTTCGAAATGCTCTCGACCGACACCGTTTCCCTCAGTCCCAACCCCCTCGTGCAGGCGCTGCGCAAGCCCCCGAAAGAGTTCACCAAAGCCGACATCATCGGATACATCGAAGATAACCGAATCCCGATGCTGAACCTGCGCTACGTCGGGGGAGACGGGCGGCTCAAGACACTCAACTTTGCGATCCAATCCAAGGCGCACCTCGACCGGGTTCTCACGCTCGGCGAGCGTGTCGACGGCTCCTCCCTGTTCACGTTCGTCGAGGCGACCTCCTCGGACCTCTACGTCGTCCCACGCCTGTCGACAGCGTTCCTCAACCCCTTCTCCTCCATCCCCGCCCTGGAATTCCTCTGCGGCTTCTACGACGTCGACGGCGCCCCCTTAGCCTCGGCCCCCCAGGAAATCTTGCGCAAGGCACAGCGCGCCCTCCAGGAAGACACGGGTTGCACCCTCGAGGCCCTCGGCGAACTCGAGTACTACCTCTTCTCCCCGGAAGAACCCCTCTTCCGCGTCGAAGAGCAACGCGGCTACCACGAGTCCGGCCCCTTCTCGAAGTGGGAGGATGTGCGCACCGAGACCCTGCTCCACCTGGTGACCATGGGCTGCGCCGTCAAATACGCGCACTCCGAGGTCGGGAACTTCGTCGCCGATGGCCGCCAGATGATCCAGCAGGAGATCGAGTTCCTGCCGGTCGACGCGATGGACGCTGCCGACCAGATGGTCCTGGCCAAGTGGGTGCTGCGCGAGGTCGCCCACTCCTACGGCATCGAGGTGTCCTTCTCGCCCAAGATTGCGGTCGGCCAGGCGGGCTCCGGCATGCACTTCCACACGCGGCTCGTCAAAGACGGCGTGAATCAATTCTCGACCGGCGACGGGCTGACGGAGGACGCCCTCAAGGTGATCGGCGGCTACCTCTCCCACGCGGCGTCGCTCACCGCCTTCGGCAACACCGTGCCCACTTCGTTCCTGCGTCTCGTCCCTCACCAGGAGGCACCCACCTCGATCTGTTGGGGAGATCGCAACCGCTCGGTCCTCGTGCGCGTGCCCCTCGGATGGCAACACATCGACGATTCTATGTTCCGCGATGCGAACCCCAACGAGTCGCCCATCCGTTCGCTCCCGAACGATTCGCAGACCGTCGAGCTGCGCAGCCCCGACGGCTCGGCGGCCGTCCATCTGCTGCTAGCGGGGATCGTGGTTGCCGCTCGCCTGGGACTGACGCGGCCCGGCATGGCCGACTACGCGCGCGAGCGCAAGGTCGACGGTGATGCGTCCCAAACCCCCGGCCTGGACCAGCTGCCCTCGTCGTGTTTTGAGGCGGCCGGGCGCCTCCTCGCCCAGCGCGAGGACTACGAGGAACGCGGCGTCTTCCCTGCCGGCCTCATCGACTCGTGGGCCTCATGCCTGGTGGAACTGGGCGACATGCACCTGCGCGACGACCTGGCGGACTCGCGTGTGTCCGTCGAGGAGCTCGTCGACCGCTACTTCCACGTCGGCTAGCGGGCGGTGGCATCGCTGCCCGGCGGGGGAGCAAAGCGCTCGCCCCCGTCGGCGGGGTCGGCCTCGGGCGCGGGGGGCGCGTCCGAGGGGAGCGGGTCGGCCTCGGGCGCGGGAGGCATGCCCGCGGGTGCCGAGACGGCGTCGCGAACAAAGCCCAACCTGGTTCCGGTGTAGGCGGCGGACGCCTGTCTGGCGGCCTGAGCGGCGGCTCGCTGCGCTGCGCGCAAGGCAGCGTCGCGCTCGAACTGCGCATCCGCGCTCGCACGGCGTGACCTGCCCATGGAGCGCGCGACAACGCCGGCGAGCGCCAGCGCGACAACGGCCCCCGTCATCGCCACGATCAGAGTCAGGGACGAGCGTGAGGAGCCACCGCCTCGTTCCTCCCGAGAAGAGGGTGCGGCGGAGTAGGAGGCGGCCGGGGCAGCGGGCATCGCCGTGGCCTCCAGGTCCACCGTTCCCGTGGCAGTCACGTCATCGCTCACCTGCGTCCACGTCACCGTGCTCGCGTCGTTCTTCGTGGAAGCTCCCGGCGACGTGATGACGCCCCCGGCGGAAGCCTCGACGATCTCGGACGCGTGCGCGACCAGGGTCACGGACTCAATGGAGGCGACCGCCTCCGGGGAGGAAAAACCCTCCAGGAGCGAGGCGGACACGGAACGAAAATGGAATACTCCTCCGTCGTCCACCGTGAGGACCTCGGCGCCGCTCTCCTCCAGATCCCAGGTGAAGCGGCAGGCCGCCACCCCGTTGACCTCCACGGATACGGTGGAGATCGCGCGCGCCCCGGTCCCCATCGACTGGCACTGCTCGCTCAGCAGGGGCGAGCCGGTCGACAGCGTGACTTCGTGCGTCGCTGACACTCCAGGCGTCACGTCGTAAACCTCGACAAGGTGGATCGGCGTTGCCTCGTCGGCGAAGGCGGGTGCCCCCAGAGCCACCAGGGCCACCGCGCCCGCGGCGCATAGCAGTGTGCGGGCGAGCCTCACTGGTCCTCGACCTCGGCACGCAGGCGAGGAACCGAGGTCTTGGCGGGATTGACGCCCACCTTGTCCGCGTAGAAGGCGCGGATCACGTCCATGTCCGCCCGGACGTCGCCCGTCAGGCGGTAGGTGGGGCCCCACCCGAAGGTCCGGGTAGTGCGATCAATAAAGCCCAGCTGAATCGGCACGTCCGCCTCCATCGCGATGCGATAGAAACCCGACTTCCAAAACTCGCGCGGCGAGCGCGTCCCCTTCGGGGTGATGCACAGCGTGAAGGAGTCGGACTCGCGAATACGCGCCGCCACCTGCTCCACCAGTCCATGTGCGGCGCTGCGCTCCACGGGGACCGCGCCGATTTTCTTCACAAACCAGCCGAGCACCGGGGCCTTGACGACGGAATCCTTCACGAGGAAGGAGAAGCTGCGCCCACTCTTCCACATGGACACGGCCATGAACACGCCGTCCCAATTGGAGGTGTGCGGGGCGCCGATGACGATGACCTTCTCGGGCAGCGGCTCGGTGACGAGCGTCCAACGGGAGAATGTCAAGTAGGCGCAGGCAAGAGCGCGCGTGAGAGCCATGAGGGCCTTTCTGTTCGTAGCTGCCCTCAATCCTACTCGCGCTCAGCTCAGTCGAGCGCCTCCACGGCAAGGGTCTGCGTCATGATGTGAGGGTGCCCCGGCCACAGTGTGAGCGCCCTCTCGCGAACCGCCGCTGTTTCGACGCACACGAAGTGCTGCCACTCGCCCTCGCCGACGTCGCTCATGCCCGCCGCCGCCTGTGACCAGGGATTCCACACGATCGTCGAACCCGAGCCGTTCTTGTCGACGATGATGCG
>ERZ773018.1113-NODE-1113-length-14715-cov-7.432060_pt1 | contig 14715 bp, 13 predicted proteins | sample MGYA00580840_ERZ773018 | MGnify/ENA primary metagenome ERZ773018 (study PRJEB29015, sample SAMEA2738125) | human oral metagenome | biome: human oral; feature: human-associated habitat; material: saliva | place: China | collected 2256 ... | reverse complement strand
GCCATACCTTAGAAACGCAGATTCGAGGGCAACTGAAAAACGGTCTCGCGATGATTGATTTTTACGAATCCTGCGATAACAGAAATCGATTATCCCGTTACGGCAACGACTATATCGCTACACTCTGCATGAAACTTTAATAGGATAGAATATCCTTCTTTTTATAATGAATAATTTTGTTTAGAAAAGAGACAAAATAACCCCCGGTGTCTTCATAGTGTTAAGGTACCCAGGGCTTCTATGGACCTTCGCGGATATCTTCATAGTAATGGAAACAACTGTACCGGCAAGAGCCTAGGTCTCTTTGCCTATCGAACTTCAAAGGGCGTCATGTTGGTAAAACCAACTAACGCCCTAATTCATTTCGATTACACTCGTTATTTCCATTACTATAGAATCCGCGAGGTCCCGGAAGCCCTGAGTAAGCTAATTTCACACTATAGAACCGAGGGATTTTTGTCTCTTTTCAGTATTTCTACACTTTAAAAGCTAGCATCCTCTACCTCAAATAACAGTATAGCGGCACAGTACAAAATAGTCGGTTCTTTTTATGAAGGAATGACAATGCTAGGTCTGGGTGGTGCGCAGTTCAATATTACGAAAATAAGTCTAAAGGAAGCCTATTTTCTATTTTCATCTTTAATACGGACAGTGCACATTAATTAAAATAAAAGAAAGAGCATTGGATGTACGAGATCCAATGCTCTTCTGGCTTTAGTGATTTGAAATATTCACTATATATTTTCTTGCTCCTTGAATATACCATAAATCTCTTTAATGTCAAGATAAGAACCATTCAAGGTAAAAGGAAGCCTTCGGCCTATTTTTGAACTGACACAACTTCGAGGTCGCCGTTTTCGTTCTGAAGGACGCGGAACACAATCTCCATGCCTTCCTTGAGGCCGTCTGGATGCTTCGAGTCCATCAACAGCGTGCCAAAGCATTGGTTGCCTTCCACTCGCGAGATGCGGACCCACAAGCGCTCAGGTTCCTTCGTCTTGTCTTCGTAGTAAACCGCTACGCCAAAGTCATCGGGATGCTCGCGGTGGCGGAATCGGTCAAGCCCTTCAAACGTTCGTGTCTCTTCTTTTTCTTTGCTCTTTGTGTCATAGACTTCCGCAATGACGCGTCTTGCACGGTCTACGATATACGGATCGACTTCAATCCATTTCATCGAACAGAACTCGCAGTCATCGAGGTTCGCTAGACGAATGAGATACATCGTCTCTTCTGGAATAAGGCGCATGTCGAGCGTCGTCTCTCCTTCTTTTGCGATCCATAGCGGTTGGAACGAAACGCCGGCCTCTTCGTCGATATATCCGTAGAGGACAAGCCCCGTGTCTCCAGCCTTGGCTATTTCTGGCATCACGTCTTCGATGAGAGAAGCACAGCGAACGTAGACGAGTTGATGGTAGAAGCTACGGAAAGAAGCGTCTTTTACTTTTTGCATCTGGCTTGCGATTGGAATTTCATTTGGGAAGAGTTCGCCTTTGATGTCGAGTCCTGGCGCAAAACCGCATCGGTCAAGCCACTCCGGACTTGTCACCTCTGGGATCGGTTCGGCGTGGGCCTTGGAGGCGAAACGCTCTCTGCTATCGGCCACGATGTCCACCGGCAGATCCAGATTCACATGCTCCATCCATTTCCAACGATAATCGTCCGGCAAATGCAAGAGGAGAATCTGCGTCTTCCCTTCATGCTCGTAAATGTCCAGCACCTTGAAGTGGCTGTCGCGGTTCGCAACGTGTAGCCCCCAGTTGGTGCCGTGCTCCGCCTTCGTCAAATCAAAAAGATGGTTCGATAAAATGCTGAAGCGGTGCGTTGTCACCATGCCGCCAATACGACTGGTCGCATCGGTAAAGGCAGCGTTTCGGACAATCTGCCCCACGTGGAACTTCGATGCTTCTTCCGGCGTTAGGTTGATGTCTCTAGCAAAGAGCTGCAATCCCGGCAGCATCTCATTCATTAGTTGTTCGAGTTGTTGTTCTTTGGTCATTCTACTTCTCCTGTCTTACCACAATGCACGTTCTAGTGTGTCGTTTTCGTACGGTTGGAGGTTCACTACGGCAGACTTGATCGTTCCATCCGCTTTCTTAGTCGTCTGTGGCTCTGATTCGCCGATTAACAGCACATTGATTCCTTCTTTTTTGGCAAATACGATCACCGATGTCCCTGATTCAGACACATAACACTCCACGATTTCATAAGAGTCGCCTCCTTTTTGGAAAGTCAGCCCTGCCCACTTGAAGTTCGCCTTCTCGCCATCGACTGTAGCATATTTGAAAAGCTGGTCTGGAACGGCTAAATCATAGTACTCACGCTGGGTTGCTGGACTCGTGCGCTCATAGATTTCGCCTCTTTTACGCGCGTAAATCGCCATCGCATCCGCAACCGATTGATTCGCAGACGCCTCAGAGGTCGCTTTCCATGTCGCATTATCGGTAAAGCCTTTTAGTAAATCAGCGTCCTTCACAACTTGGAAGGCAGCTTTGGCAAGTGTCTCGCGCGTCACATTGGTCGCATGAAGCACAATCGGCTCTCCGTCTTCGTATCCAAAGAGGAACGCCTCTTTCTTCGTCGCATCCAGATACGCTTCCACCACCATCACTTCGTAGTCGTTTGAGCCCACAACGCCCATCATATTCCACTTAATTGCCTTTCCGTTAAGGGTAGCATGTTCTAAATTAATCGCTTCGTGCAAGGCCTCGAAATGCTGCCCAGTCGACGCATTCCACCGCTTCATAAAGTCGCTAAATCCAGTCGCATTAAAACGAACCAAGAGCTCCAAGTCCGAATAGGCATCGTCGATAGCATCCTTGTCGCTTGGAAACTGCTCAAACATCTCGTCACGCACCTTCTTGGCCGCGGCTAACCCTTCCGTAATATCCGCATCCTTGGCCGCCACATTATACGCTAGTTGCAACATCTCAAAATACGTCGCATCTTCTACCTCGGCTACGGTTGTCGGTGCCACCGTCGTCGCTTGAACCGTCGCCTGCGCCTGGGTCGTCACCGCCTCTTCTGGCTTCTTGTTACATGCCGCAAGCGCCAATACACAAAGCGCTGATGCTAGGATTTGTCTTTGCTTCATACTCTCTCCTCCAATCATGAAAACCTTCTCTATTCAAGATTATTATAGCATAGGTGGGCTAAAAAGACTGTAAGACTTATCAATAAATTAAACTGGCGCATTATACTTAATGTAATCATCAGCTAGGTCATCTCTTATCCGTATTAAATGAAGTAATATATACAAAACAAGGGATTTCCAACACGTTGGAAATCCCTTGTTTTATTTATATCTGTGTGGTCTTTTATACTTGCGTTTGCTTCTTCGATTTTCTAATTCCTCATTTATAAGTAAAGGAAGAATTACTTTAATTTGCTCCAAAAGATTTTTACGTGATATCCAGTTCCATAAATATACAAGGCCCATCCAAACAGGATACACACATATGCATAATAGTATGATAATTAATACATTTTCTAAAGTTTGAAATCCATTAAAAACAAAACCTAGTACAATAGGGCAAATAAAACCAATTAATTTTATTCCCTTCTCTATTAAGTAGTCCATCCGAATCTCCGAATTTCCTCCAAAATCATATGGGTACAAAAAGTAAAAATACATTTTCTTCAGAAAATCATCATCGAGAGCGTGAATTTCTTTCTTTAAAATGCAAATTTTATCAGCAACAATAATATTTCTATTTTCCTTCTATATTTTGAAACTAGACTTTTTGCCTTTTAAAGAATTATATACTTCTTTCCTATAGTATAAAAAATTCCAAATTCTTATTAAATAATTATCTTTAGAATAAAAAATTATGGAACTTCTAAAATCATAAGGAATAATAGCTTTAAATAATAGATTAGATATATACGCTGATAAACCAAAAAATAAAAATTCTACATATATCAGCATAAATAGTCTGATTCCTTCTAGAAATGATTGCGTATAAAACACACTCTCCAAGTTATAAAAGTAAAATAAATAATTCGCCACTAAATGAAGACAAGAAGCTGATAAAATCAAATAATATCTATACTTTTGAAATGTTCATTAGCACTAATATAAAATTGATCTATATTATCAATAGGATTCTCTTTATTATTCCCTCCCGTTTTCTTAATTATTAAAAAGAGTATTAACGGAATAATCGACCCAATAAAAATAAAATCTTTCAAATAGAATATAGACAGTAAATTAATTGCTATTAGGACACTGCAAATAATTATACTCAGTCTATCGTACTTGTCAAAACGTGCCTTTAATTTATCAGTAGTCTTAATCATTTATTCTCCTCTAATTCAAAATAATGCCCAAATAAAAAATATAATTCTATTCTTAAATATAAAATTCATAAACAATAACATAAGAATTATTCAAAATAATAGCTAGAGAAAGTAAGCGGAAAACCATTTTATTAGACAGCACTACACACTTCATAATTATAAATCTAATTCTGTGGCATCTATTTTTTTATTATTTAAATAACAATCATAAACTCTTGATACTGGAAGCATTCGAATTTTAATTTTTTCTAAATTAGAAAACATATCCATATAAACTTCACCATTATCTATAACATCCTCACATTCTGTCGGGAATAGAAAACAATTACGAACCTCTTGAATATAATGTTCTCCCAAAAAATCTTTATAAGCCATTTGATAAAGATACTGTTTTGTAATCGATTCTATACCAGGTTGCCCGCCTAATATCCCCTTCTCTAATCTTAGGTTATAATATTTAGCATCAAAGATTAAAAACTGCCAATCTCCCTTTATATTTTTTTTGATTGTTATCAAATCAGGTATTAGAGTTTTTTCTGCTTCTTGAATATCAATCCCTTTTCCATGCCATTTTGGTTTTTCTATAAATTCTTTAAGTGTTTTATTTCTTTGTCTACTAAAAGTAGATGACAAATTTAATGGTAACTGTTCAAGTGGAGTCTCTAAGTGATTATCTAACACTTCGGCACAACTTTTTTCCCAAACAACATGAAAACTGTTTGTCCCAAATAAACTAAATTCACTATTATCACTTAGCACTCCTTCGTTAGCTACAAAAGTGTACAAAGTCTTCAACAATAATTGCTTGTGAGTATTGTATTGAACATTCAGTTCTTTTTGTATATGATTTAAAATATATTCAGTATCCCCAAACCCCTCTATTTTTTCATCACTTAAGTTCACGTCTAGAATGTCAAATAATTCTAATAGACCACTATCTTCAATTTCTTTTGAACATTGCGTTAAGATTGTCTCATGTAGTCTTTTTATGTAATTATATTCATCATTGATACTTCTTTTGGTTATTAATTCCGGGTATACAGGTCTATTATTGCTAATAATAGCAAATGTGTCATTGATTGTTTTTTCCCAATTTATTTCTCCTGTTCCATTCACTTCAGAAATAGATCTTGAACTTTGGTAAACTCCATTTTCATAAAAATCATTTAATAAGTATAAAATAACAGCAAGCCGATTAAATTTTTCTTCCCCTTGCATATCATTTTGAAATTTGATAATCTGTTCTTTTTTATTAAACTTATTAATTACTTTGATAACTTGTTTTAACTCTTTAGTCGGAGCATCATTCATATGGATATACTTTGGATAACATTTCAACACAATTCCATATACCATCAAAATACCTACAAAAGTAAAAACATAAAGGTGATTATAATCATCAGGATCTACATCGGAAACCTCAACATCTTCATCTATCAATTCTGTCATTTTTCTTTGTTCATCATTATTCTTAACTGATTTCAATACTCCTAGAGACTTTAATCGATTAATAATAGATAATACATCATGCTCTTGAAGACGAAACATTTCTTTTAAATTTTCAAAGGAATATCTTTTCTGTTCTTTTATAAAAATAGAGCGCAATCTACTTTTCATGACTCATCCTCATCATCTTCATTTGTCTGTTCAAAATTTCCTGTCGGAATTGTATTTTTATATGGTACAAACATATTCGCAATATCATCTCCAAAGATAGCGACACCTTTTTCATCAAATTCTTTACAAATTTTTGAGTATACATTCGAATTGGTTACCTTAAATAAATCCGCTCTTTTATGTTTTACAACATCATCAAATAGATACATAATTACTTTGTTTTTAAATGTTTTGATGAATTTTTGGGGGTCACTTATTACATTTTTAGAAATAAAGTAAGGACCTAATAATTTATCCTCATTAATTCTTAAAGTCTCTAATTTGTTGTTAATAGCTTTTCTAAGTTCATTCCACTCAACTTCTCTAGCATAATCTCCAACACCTAATATGACACTTCCCCCAGCAATACCTTCATCATTTTCATCAATACTCAAATAGGTAAAATCCCATCTACGTTTAAATGCAGTATCCATTGGAAAAACACCTTGATCAGCGCTATTCATAGTTGCCCAAATAAATAAATTATCTGGAAGTTGTATTTTTTCAAATTCCTCTGGAGTGCCTCCTAGTTCATCAGAAAGATACTTTTTCATATCTTCTGTAGCTTGTATTGGGTATTCGCTAATATTAGCCTCGTTTCTATCCAATAATTGAAAAATATCTCCAAATACTGCTGCAACATTAGCACGGTTTATCTCCTCAATAATTAGAACAAACGGTTCTGGAGTATCAGTTTTGGCACTTTTTAGCGCTTTAACATATAAACGCATAAAAGGTCCAGGGACATATTTATAAGTTATTGATTCCATTCCATTGTGATCTTTTTCAGGAACAGGTTTATATGTCCCTACAAAATTTGCATATAAATAATCCGGATGAAATGTTACTCGTTCATAATTGTCTTCACAATCAACTAACAGACCTTCATATAAGTCGTTAGCAATATCAATCCCTTCCTTCCTAATCAAATCTTGATTTAATCGATGACTTTTACCTGTCCCAGGAGCGCCAAATAAAATTCTATTACGCGAATATGGTGATTGAATTTCAGAAATGTAAGTGAAACCAACAGCTAACCCAGGAGTCAAACTCCTGATATTATTACTCTTTATACGTTCTTCACTAAGTGATAACTTAAATTTAAACTCACAGTTATCCTTAGTAATAATTAAGTCTGTTATTTTAGGTAAAGCTATTTCTCTAATTAATTTCTTTACAATGGTTATACTATTTTTATCATCTTGTTTCGCCCTAATATAATATCTAGAATCATCTTCAAATTTTTCCAATTTAAATTCTATTTTATCAGGCAAATTAGACACTTCATCAACCTTATTTAAATAATAAATACTATCGATTCTTTTATACTTATTACATTTCTGGCCAACAAATTCAATATAAGCATTCTTTAAATATTCAAGAATATCATCTTTATCAAAAAAGTATTTATTCAAATCAGAATAATTATTAAAAAACATATCATTCTGTTGACTTTCTTGTATAGAAGAAATAAAGATTTTACTTTCACCATTTCCTCTATCAACAAACAATTTAAGATTTTTTGAAACAAAACTACTTGATATCGGTACTATTAATTCATTCATTTTCTACACCCTTTAATAAATTTGGATAAACATTCAAAATTTCTTGCAAGATATTAATTAACACATCAACAACTATCGAATTTCCTGACTGCTGATATATAGCTGTATCTGAGACTACGATTTTAAAACTGTCGCAGAACCCCATTAATCTGAGACATTCTCTAGGTGTTAATTTTCTCAATCGCCCTTCAGTTGTAACATAGTTGTCTACCCCTGCTCTATGCATTTTATGCATAGTAGTAAGAAGTGGCCTTGCTATTTCAAGGTCAATTTCCGGTTTAGAATAAAAACCCTTAGTCCCCGTTGAAAGAACATATTTTTTAACTTTTTCAGATAAAAAGTATTTTTCTAAATCTTGAATCATTACCTCTCTGTCAGGTCTATCTTCCTCAAAAACAAAATCACCATGCCAATTAAATTGCTGATTTTTCTTTTGACACAATTGTACTTCACCATCTATTTGCGTATATCTTTTTTCAAGATTTTTATCTGATGTAACAAACTCCACACCTTTTTTTGGCAAATAATATTTTCCAGATGCATTATCAATTAAAAAATCTTGCATTTTCTTTGTTAAAACTTTCTTTTCAGGAAATTTAAAGTCCGTAATATTTAGTTTGTTTTTAAAACCTACAACAAATATTCGTTCTCTATTTTGCGGAATTCCATAGTCCCTTGCATTTAAAGTACTTTGGAACCAAGAGTATCCCAATTCATCAAATACTTTTTTCATGGTCTCCCAAGTATTTCCATTGTCATTACTCAGCACTGCCTTTACATTCTCATAAATAAATACTTTAGGCTGCACTTCTGAAACAATTCTAGCAAATTCATAGAATAAAGTTCCCCTAGTATCGGATAGTCCTCTTTGTTTGCCAACTAAACTAAAAGATTGACATGGACTTCCACCCACTAACAAATCAATTTTATCTTTATAATGCGTCCCATCGAAGAAAGATACATTCCAATGGAATCTTGTTTCATCAATGTCATAATTGGCAAAATACGTTTGTTTTACTTTGTTTTGATTCTCTTTACCTTGATATAAACTATCAACATACTCCTTCTGCAGCGCCTCATTTTTCAAAGAAAACACCTTCGAGCGTATCACTTCGGTGTTGATTTTTTCATGTAACATTGACAATTCATCTCTTATAGACTTAACTTCTTTTATTACACTTTTGTAGCGCGATATCGACTTTCCCCCACCCGAAACATAAAATTCTGTATCTTTTAGGTTTTTACCTGTCATTTTTTTAATATCAGCATCTAACTTAACATATAGCTTCATATAATTGTAAGCTATCTCATTTTTATTTTTTTCTGTTTGTAAATCTTCTTTTATTTTTTTGTACGTTTTATTTTGATTTACATTCATTAAACCAGATTTTTCATAGGTTTTGAATATTTTATCAATACTCTCCTTTTCTTCAGCAGTTATTACCAATTTTTTTTTAGTTTTATTAAATCTTTCTTTCAAATTGTAATAGCTATTTGGCAACCAATCTTGATTTGTTGTATCTTGTTTTAATAAATCTAATAATTCATTGAATTCACTTTCTATTGACTGAACATTGTCTGAAATGTGCTTAGATAATATATCTACATCTCCATTATCACAAGCAAATTCTATCTTATAGGGAATATTCATTCTTTCTAAGGCATGTTCTATTGCTCCAATCCCGCTAAAAACAGTTCCTAATTTTAACATTTTAATCCTCCAAACACTCTATAACATCTGAAATTTGACAATTTAGAACTTCACAAATTCTTAGTAAAGTATCTGTTGTAACAGTTTCATCATTTCTTAACTTAGTCATAGTACTAGATCCAAACCCCGCTAAATGCTGTAATTTAGATTTTTTAATTTTTTTGTCAATCATTAATTTCCATAAAGGATTATACGATATTTTCATTTTTTCTCTCCTTATCATTATTTACATTATTATATCATACCCTCATCCATATACGGTTTAATTAAGCATTTTAAGGTCTGTTTTAACCTTATACGGTTAACTTTGGTCTGTTACATTACCGATTTTAGCCTTTATCAGATAATTTACTTTTCATTTGCAATAGTTTTTAGTTTATTTAGCATTTTAGTTTATCGTTCTTAATTAATTCGATTCATCACAAACGAGCCTACTGACATTTTCATCAGTAGACACTAATTCATTCCAATATTTCATTGACTTTTTGCTGCACCACATCATAATCATAATCATAGCCAGCTTGTTCTAAGCACTCTCGTCTTTCTTCTCCGTTGCCCAGTCTCCTTGGACAACTTTTACTACAACATTTGCAAAATCAAACTTAACTGATTTTATATATTAATGAGAAACAGATTTGCGATTATTTTGAACAATCTAAAAGTCACTTTATCAAAGCCAAGGCTTCAAAAAAATTGAAGAGAACCAGAAAACAGATTGATAAAACACGCTAAATAGACACTTACTATAAATAGTAAGCGTCTATTTACTATTGATCAGGAAACAACCTTTCTTAAAAACACTCTAAAATTAATTATCACTATTGAAGGTTGTATTATTTAAAAACGATTGTTTCAATTCTTCGATATTTTTAAATCTTTTAAGTAGGTCTGGATTTATTCCTTTATCCATAAATTCTTTTAAATTCAAGTATTCAAACTTATTAAAATTCGTAGTTCGCCCGGTTAAAACAAAATATAAAAGCTTACATAAAGCAAATCCCTCAAATTGAAAATCATAATTATTAAATCCCACTCTTTGCAACCCAGTATAATCATTAAAACTACCCCTAATCTCTGTAGTTTCAGAGGTTAAGAAACTTTCATTAATCTTTACTATACCGAAATCAGCAATTTTTACAACCTTAGCATCATCATATAATTTAATCAGAACATTTTTGGGAGAAATATCTCTATGAAATATGTTTTTATTTGATAAATACTCAAACCCCTTAATTATTTGTAAACATATTCCCTTTCGTTCTTCAAACCTCAATTTTTGGTTATTGTCACAAATATATTTTAAAAGACTAGTATCTGCATACTCCATAATATACTCTTTGTTTTCCTTATCAATAGAATACACTTCTAATATATATGGAGAATTTAATTTTTTCATAATATCAAATTCCAAATAAAATCTTTCTAAGTCTTTCTTTGATATTTCTTTTTTAGCACGTTTAAGTGCAAATCTTTTTTGATATCTTTCATCTATGTAACCATAGACAGTTGCATAGGACCCTTCACCTATTATTTGTAATGAGCATTTCACTGAACCAACATTATGAAATTGAACAACTTCTAAACATTCAAAAATTGGCAATTCATAATATAACAAGATTTCTTCAAAATCTTCTGGTATCATACTTCCTTTATATTCTTTAATAAAATCGGCACATTTGTTTAATATAGTATCATAATATTTTACAAAATTTCCTTTTTCCCCAGCATTTTGACACGCCTTTATAAACTTTACTGAAAGTTCCACACTATTAATTAACGCTCTACTTAATTCAGCATTAAAATATTTTGACCTCTTTTTAATACATTCATTTAACTTTCTAAACACCTCAACCAATTGATAATGTAAATTGGAACATAATCGAGATAATCTTTCATCAAAACATTCTTTATAAATATCTATATATGCTATACAAGAATCATTACCATATATCTCCTCGTAGTCTCTTTCAATATTAGCAATGATATTAAAAAAGCGCGAATTACTTTCTAATGAGATCAACAAAAAACCTTCTTTCATTTATTTTAGAATTTCATTTTCTTCATCTTAATCCCGACCTCATACCCATTTTGCCTTGCAAGTTCTACGAGACTTAGAATGGTCGGATTATGATGACCACTTTCGGCTCTATTCAGTACGCTTCGTACAATTCCATTTTTCTCTGCACACTGATCTTGGTTCAATCCTTGTTCGAGTCGCATTTTTATGATACTAAGCGCGACTTTTTGAAGGGTTACTTCGTTTAATAGGTCCTTCTCGAAGTCAGGATACTTTGAAGATAACATCGTGAATACTTTGTTCAAAGAAGAAGTCACTGCCATCCACCCCCTCTGTAACGTCTGATAATGGTATTCTTAAGTACCACTCCCCGTCTCTCTTGAATCCCCATTGTTCTAATACTTCTGATGTCACTCCATCATCTTGCAAGATTTTTAACACCGCAGCGAGTCGAATCATTTCATTGTATTCGTAGTTTTCTAACTGCATTGCCATGTCCATTGTAATTTTAAATTTCTTTCCCAATTTGAACACCTCCATTTTCTTAATTGTAGCATATTTGCTACTGTAGCATATATGCTACTTTTTGCTTTTTTATAGCACTTTTTTGCGCTTATAAATCGCTATTCAAATAGTAAATATAGTCGCCCAAAAATATATAATATTAGTTGCAAAAAAGACCTCTTCACTCTATTTACAGTTGCTGATTACAATAAAAATACGTAAAATCAATGAATCCACTTAACCTTCATTGAAATTTCCCTCCCTTAACATTATTTATTGATACATCATCTTTTATATAGCAATGTCAGATTTTTATATTTTAAAAGATCATTCGTAGGAATTATTCCTGATTTTTATAGAAAACTTATTTTTAATTTTTTAGTCTAATTATTCGACTTTTGGCGTATTTACGTCAGAAAATCGGCCTTTTAAACAACAAAAAACCGAGGCACTCACCCCGGTTTTTCAAGTTTATTCAATTTCTATTTTGTATCTTTCGCACTACATGATTCCAACGCTTTCTTCAGTTCATTCACCGTGTGATATCCTTCTGCGTTTGGATCCTTAGCGATTTCTCTGCCTTCTTTTATTGCATCAATCGTTATTTTATTAAGTTGCTTCGCTTCTCGATAAGATTGTTGCGTATCTTTCTGCAATGCTTCATTCTCCCTTTTATCCATAGAGCACCTCGACTATCTCTTTAACTTTCTCTTCAATACCCATCTTTTCAGAATACTCATACAAAGTTTCTATCTTTTTATTGGTTGACTGCATATAGTTTCTAAGAGCCTTCGTAAAAATTTCGGAATCGATTTTTTTGCGGTTAGCTATTAGGTCACAGATAGTTCTCTCTTTATCGTAACAATAAACCTTATTCCCCATTCTTGTCGTCACTTCTGTTTTTCCAAGTTCATGTAGCTCTTTCTTTATATAGTGCGGTTTAACAATGGACGGAAATCGATGTGTGTTATATCCCGAATAAACTGTGACATCAATATCATACGGGAATGAATCCACTAAATCATGCAAATAGAGTGCTGAGACAAACGAGAAAATCGCTGCTTGATTTTTCTGCTGGAATAAATAATATTTATCATAGTATTGATAAGACATTGCATATACTCCACGCTCTAACTTCACGAGTTTGCCTTTATCCACCATACGAGATGCATAAGTAAGTGGAATCCCAACTACTCTCATATCCTCGCTTCGTATAATATCATTCTCTGCAATTAGTTCTTCTAATAGTTCTTCATACTTCAAATAACCCACCTCCAAATTGTTATTTCTGTGCTTATATTATATCATAACATACGCACGAAAGTAACAAGTTTTGCACAAAAAACCGAGGCACTCACCCCGGTTTCTCCTGTTTGTTGTATTTGATTTTCTACGTTACTTTACTTCATCCCATTATAAATCTCATCCGCAATCTCAACACCAATTTGTGCTTGCTGCTCGGGCGTCAAGGCGTGGCCTGTGTCCTCCAGCGTTGTGAGGCGTGCGTTTTTTAGGCGCTTCACTGCTTTTTGCGAAGCGGTGAGTGGCACGATGTAGTCGTCTTTGCCGTGATAGATATGCACAGGGATCCCTAGCTTATCTAGGTTCGCGTAGGCGTCCATGTCGTAGATGTCCGTGATGTATTTCTTGCCGATTTTCGTCCCGAGTAAGTTAAAGGTCTCGGGTACTTCGTCTAGTTTCGGGAAGCTACTTCTGATATCGTCCGGCAGTGAAAATGCAGGATAGAACAAGAAGAGGCCTGCGATATTGGTGACTTCTTCTGCGGTCAGTGCTGTGACGAGTCCGCCCTGGCTACTTCCCATGAGATAAATTTTCTGCGGATCCACGTATTCCATCCCGCTTGCGATACGGATGGCGTCCTTCAAGTTTTGCACTTCGGTGAGAACAGACATCTCAGTCGTTAGTCCCTCACTCATCGGAGCCGACGATGACGACCCTCCTGCAAATTCTAAGCTGAAGACGGCAATGCCGGCTTTCGCCAATGTCTTCTGCACTTCTTCCTCGTGTTCAACGTTAGCGCCCAGTCCGTGGCTAAAGATGACAAGCGGCACCCGTCCTTCCACATCTGGAACAAAGGCACGCGCATAGAGATTCTTGCCATTACTTTCGAAGTCATATTCTTTTACGGTATACGTGCCGTCTGTCTTCACTTCGACATGCGGTGCTTGTGTGGTTTGGGACGTCTGTGCGGTCGCGTTTGTTGTGTTTGTCGTGTTCGTATTCGTCGTTCCACACGCTGCTAAGAGGAGCGCCACAGCGATTCCCAGTAATCCTTTTTTCATTCAATTCCAACTTTCATTTTTGGTGGGGCCTTTGCCCTTTTAAGTAGTCTACCCGCTAAGTAGTGGAACCTCAACTTTTTTGCATAAAAAATCGACTGCAAGGCATCCCTGCAGTCGGTTCATTTTACACTAAAAATTCTAATAATTCCGCGTAGCTTCGCACTTCCACAGTCGGCTTGATGGCGGTTCTGTTTTCTTTTGCCGCTAGATTCATCCAAATCGTGTCGATACCGGCGTTGATGCCGCCTTGGATATCGGCTGTTAATGAATCGCCGATAATCACGGCTTTGTCCTTGTCGTAGTCTGGAATTGCACTAGCGACACGTTCAAAGAAGGCTTCACTTGGTTTTTGTGCTCCGACTTCTTCCGAGATAAACACTTTCTTGAAGTATTTTGCAATCGGTGAGTTCGACAGGCGTCCTTTTTGAATCGTCGTGATGCCGTTTGTGGCAGCGTATAAGTCGTATCCAGCGTCTCGTAATGCTTGAAGCAACGCCTCCGCCCCTTCGTACGTTTGCCCTTGCGTAGAGAGAATCGCTTCGTAATCTGCCGCAAGTTCCTTTCCGTCTTTTTCAAAACCGAAGTGGTCGAACAACTTGGCAAAGCGTGTTTCGACGAGTTCCTCACGCGTGATTTCGTCCTTTTCCAACGAACGCCACATGG
>ERZ773018.1111-NODE-1111-length-14752-cov-6.064299_pt1 | contig 14752 bp, 10 predicted proteins | sample MGYA00580840_ERZ773018 | MGnify/ENA primary metagenome ERZ773018 (study PRJEB29015, sample SAMEA2738125) | human oral metagenome | biome: human oral; feature: human-associated habitat; material: saliva | place: China | collected 2256 ... | reverse complement strand
AGGAATTTGCATATGCTGATTATGAGAAGTTTAATAAGTCGCTATGTCAGTATCTCGATAGCGTTGAGATGGCGATGTGTGAGTAGGGCTGGATAAGTAAGATATTATATAGGGTAAGGAAAAATCAGGCGTGGGCCTGATTTTTTTGTGGTATGTTATATGACGCTTGTGACTACACCTACTGCGCTACAAGTTCTGTTCCACTCCTCAATATGCTGATATAGTCATTATAGCTATATACTTTATTCCTGTCTTGTTTATTTGCCAAGCTCAATATGCCAATCGCCTCAAATCTAACTACTGCCGAGGACACTGTATTGTATGACAAAGACAAGTCCTTAGCGGTTTTTCCTATCTCGATAATTGGATGAGCTTCTAAGTAGCTGAATACCTTTATCATGGTCTCATGCGTTCTCTTGGTGTACTTTTCTGACTCTAGCCTTTCTAGATTAGAATTCCTTAGAGCAATCAGTTCGTCTGCGGTTTCTATAGCTGCTTGTCCACTCACATAAATCCCTTCGACAAAGAACTTAACCCACTGCTCATAGTCACCACTCTCTCTTACCGCTGTCATTCTGTCGTAGTATTCGAGGCGATTTTCTTTTAGATAGAATGATAGATATAGAGAGGGTGTTTTCATCACTTTTTTCTCAAGCAAATACAGCACTATAAGCAGCCTTCCCACACGTCCATTTCCATCTAGGAAAGGATGAATTGTCTCAAACTGGTAGTGAATCAAGGCAATTTTAATCAGATCATCTAGTCCGCCGTCTGTATTCATATATTTTTCCAAGTCTGATAGAGCTTCCTGCATGTATAGAACATCTGGCGGTATATACCTTGCTGTTTTGATAGTTGAACCAGCGCCACCAATCCAGTTCTGACTTTTCCTAAACTCTCCAGGATTCTTTTCTCTCCCTCTCACTCCAGATAGCAAGACTTCGTGGGTTTCTAAAAGCAGTCGATTACATAATGGCAGTGTGCCTAATCTCTGTATTGCGTATTTGGTTGCCTTTATATAGTTAATGACATCATCAACATCTGAATTTATATTTTCAGAGATATTTGGATTAAAGATGTCCTCTAATGTTGCCTGCGTACCTTCAATTTGTGAGGATAAGAGCGCCTCCTTTTGAACGTACATGGAGATGAAAAGGTCTATATTTGGAATATGCATCGCTCTATCATCGAGTATGGCTAACACCCTATACGCTTTGACTAGCTTCTCAGTTAGTTCTCTATCCATTTCTATCTCTGGAATTGGAGGTAGCTTAGACGGATGAAACGAATAATAAGCTAGCTTACCTGACAGCTGCTTTACCGCTTTACCCGCTCTTTCTTTTGTCATCTGTGGCTCTCCTTTTTTGAAATAGTAATAAGAATATAGCATCTTTATTTCAGAAAATCAATTGTTTTTGAAATAAATGTGCATTTGTGCAAGTGTTGTTTCAGAAAGTATTTGTGGGAAGGTAAAAAATCAGGCGCGCGCCTGATTTTTTGATTTGCTTATAACTATTAACTTTCCTCTTCAGCCTCTGTAGAATCCATGCCACCGCTAAGGATGAACTCTCTAAGAAGCTTGTCGGTCTTGATACTAACCTTTGGTGGTATAAGATTTACGCCTTCGATTTTCTCAAAATATTCTTTTGCTTTCGTCTTATCGACTGTTTGCTTAAGCTCATCGTATCTACCAAACTCATTTAGATTTGAGTCATTGAGCTTCAAACTCATAATATCCGCGAGCTTCTGTTCGTCAAGGCCAAGGTCCAGTGCCATTTGGTGAATCTGATCAGTCTTTGCACGCAGCATGTAATCGTTTATATAATCCCTTAATGTCTTGTCAGGGCTGATATTTACATCACCTCTTTGAATATCATGAAGGAATAGATAAGCATACTTCTGCTCTTCTTGGGTAAGCATAGCAAACGACTTATTAAGTTCAGATTCTGCTCGTTCAACGTCCTCCTCGCTTACATCTTCTGCTCTAAGAAGCTTCAGATACTTGTCAAAACGCGAATTCATATAATCTGAATCGATTACGCCAGTATCCATCTCTGTTATATAGCTCTCTAAATCATAAGGCGCCATGTCATCAAACGGTGGATTAGGTCCACTTTGATCTATCTCCTTATACCTAAGAACTAATATATCATAAGTATTTTTACTAATTGAAACGTAAATTATCTCTCCAGATACTTCATCAGTATATGAGTTCTTATCCCATGTGAAGCCTTGAATTTTCGCTGATTCTAAAAAGATATTTAACTGATTAAAGTCTTTTGCAAACTTCTTTATCGACTCTACATCATCTGGTAATTTCTCAAAATTATCTATTCCAGAATTCGCAAAAATCACGGTAATACTTTCAAATATTATATTTACCTGCACTAGATTTTCAGTTAGATGCTGAACAAACAGACCTAATGGCTTATCGCCCGAATACAGCTTTACTGCATCACTAATATTCTGATCCATAGTATGTGGCTTTCGATAATATCTAATAGTGCCAAAAGGCTTTTCGTGCCCAAACAGCCTATTTGTACGCGAAAAGGCCTGGATAATATTCTCATACTTCAGCACCTTATCTAGGTACAGAGTGTTAACCCATTTTGAGTCAAATCCAGTTAACATCTGATCGACGACAATTAGCAAATCAATCTGCTTTTCGGGCTCTCTCTCGATTCTCTCATAAGGCTTCTTGTGCGCTAATCGTGCAGCTATATCCTTTTTCATTTTTGCAAATGTAGGAATCGTAAAAGATTGCTCGTACATCTCGTTATAGTCAGTTATTATCTCTACGAGCCCATCTTCCTTAATGCGGAAATTACCGTTATTATCAATATTCGAATCGAACAGCGCAGTAACTTTAAGTTTTGGCAACATCTCTTTCATGAGACGGTAATAATTAATTGCCTCATTTATGCTACTTGTAGCAAATATTGCATGGAACTTACCATTTCTACTTAAGGTGAGCCAGTTATCTGATACATCTTGAACTACAGCCTTAGTATGGGCTTCTGTCTCATACTGAGAATTAGGTACGTATTCTTCAATTCCTTTGATGCTTTTGCCATTTTCATCTTTGTATGACGCCATTTTAACCTTGCTAGAGTCCATATAGTGATAATATATTTTCCTCTTCTCAGGGTTGTTAATAGCCTCTTCCACAGTTTTTGCATTTGCCTTCATAAGTGCAACGGCAGTTCTAACATCCTTATCCTTGAAGGTTAATACCTTGTATGGATCGAAACCCAGGACATTTTTATCTCTGATTCCATCTGCGATACTATATCTGTGAAGTTCATCTCCAAATACAGTTGTCGTTGTATTCTTCTTTTTCTTATTCTCATCCTGAATTGGTGTACCCGTGAATCCGAAGAATATCGCCTTTGTAAATGTATTTTTGATGGTGATTAACATATCACCAAATGTCGAACGATGTGCTTCATCCACGATAAATACTAGGCGCTTTTTATTTATCATCTCAATATCATGAGCATTTAAGCCACCCTCTTCATCTCTTATATTGCTCATCTTCTGAATAGATGTAACGATGAGTGTATCTGCAGGAGAACTGCTCTTTAGCTTTGATATGAGAACATTAGTATTTTCAGTTGCTTGAACATCTTCGTTCTCATCTGCAAACCCACGGTACTCCTTGAGTGACTGAGTGCCGAGTTCAATTCTATCCATAAGGAATATTACTTTATCAGCATCTTTTGAACTCGCTATTAGCTGAGCCGACTTAAAACTGGTCATAGTTTTGCCTGAGCCAGTCGTATGCCAGATGTAGCCACCAAGCTGATTGTCACCCTCCCACTTTGTCTTTGCGACTTTGTCAGAAATAGCATTAGCCGCAAAATACTGATAACTACGCATAACCTTCAGAACTCCGTCTGAATCATCGGCAACTGTATAAAATCCTATTAGCTGATGAGCCATAGGAATAGACAGTAGCGTGGAAGCTACTTTGTCCCATTCATTAATCGGCTCATTATTGAAGTCTGCCCAATGGAAGTAGTAATCAGAATTGAACTTACCTTCTGGTCCAGGATTTGCAAAGTATACGGCTTCATTTGGCTCCATTGCTACAAATATCTGAACTAATGAAAATAGTCCTGTAAAGACACCTTCATGTGAGTATTTTTCTATCTGGTGGTAGGCTTGACTTACTGGTATTCCACTCTTCTTAAGTTCAATATGAATTACAGGCATACCGTTGATAAGAAGCATCAGATCTCCACGACGATCATTTAGAATCTTTGACTTCGTTGGAAACTTAGGTTGCTGCACTATCTGATATCTGCTTTGACCTGCCGCGATTTCTCTTCGGTCATAAATTTTAAGGCTGACTTCTTTACCAAAATGAAGCTTATCATCTGGGTTATCTCGAACTATAGAAACACTCTTGCCATTGATGAAGCCATTTAACTTAAGTGGTGTTCTAAGCGCTTCTATCTGTTCTAATATCTGCTGCATTTCACTTTCCGTTAATGGATAGTCATTAAGCCTATCGATATCACGATTATTCTCAAAAAGGATGTTCGCCCAATTATCTAGCAAGTCCTTTTCTGTATAGTTCTTAAGGACTTCTTTTTCCCAGCCTTTTTCAGATAGTATTTTTATTAAAGCTTCTTCAAAGTCAGCTTCTTTATTAAAAATCATAGAGTTTTCCTCCGTATTTTAAAGATTCATGGTTGGCGCTATACGAACATCTTCTCAAGGCATGCTTTTTTGACATTTTTGAGCTTTTCAAGCTTACGCTGATGAAGGGTGATAAGGTTGTCGAGGTTCTCGAAATAAATTCCTATCTTCTTTTGCTCATCGAATATTGGAAGAGCGATTTTGAGACTTCCAACCTGTTCAAGAGATAAGTTCGGCTGTGCACCGATAGTTGGATTCTTTTTTATATAATCCGACACTACCTTACCCTTGAGATATGTTTTTATGTACTGCAGCTCATCATTTTTAAGTCTAATTATTGCTAATGCTTGATTCGTATTTGCCGGTAGAATATTTGATTTTACTGAGGTTACACGTCCTAACGTTCCTGCAATGGAGAAAAGGATATCACTTTCCTTGAGTTGCGAACGTCGCAGATAGCCTTCGTGTTCTTCATAGGTGATTTTTTGAGTGATTGTTATTTCACCAGATGATTCATCGATACTCTCAATTTTAATGAAATTTACATTTCCGAGATTAGATTTATCTAGCGGAGTTGTTCCCTTAGTAATTAGAGAGGTAATATCACCTAACTTACGCTGTTCCCAAGCTTCAGTAAAACCTTTAAAGCGTATCTCTGGTACATCAGCTCCATCTTTCGGGAACATTTTTTCGAGCATTGCCTTTTTACATTAACTAGCTTGTCATACTTACGCTGATGAAGGGTGATAAGGTTGTCGAGGTTGTGGAAACATGCCCCGATTTGCCTCTGCTCGTCCATCGTTGGAGGCATCATCAGTTCCATTTCTGCCATCTGTTTTCCAGAAACTTCAACAAAAGTTGAACCAGCCCCAATGGTCTCGCCATATTCTTTCAGTTCCTCGGTTCGGGAGAAAATAAAATATGAATCAAGCACATCCTTATGCGGTACGATAGACTGAAATCCCTGATTCGTGCAGCCTTTTCTCTGTAAAATAGCGGTTTTTCCGATCCCAGCACGAGAAGTAAATAGAACTGTTCCTTCAGGTAGCATCTTTGCCGAACTATGAGCAAACCCCTCTGCGGTTATTTTTCTCTGGCTTGAATTGACATAAATTTGGTCTGCAATTTCCGCTGGGGCATACCAGTCAATATCTCCATCCCAATATTCTGAAACACCAGTGCTCGGAGTCCCTCCGCCGATGATGTCCGCCATATCTCCCAACTTACACTGTTCCCAAGCATCAGTAAATCCAGCGAATCTAATGGCTGGTTTTTTCGATTTTTCTGCCATTTTATTCACCTCCGAGAAGCTTTTTGAACTCAGCAAGTCCAAGCATGTCAAATTCGTTCCCTTCCAGCTCGTCAATCATCTTTGAAAGCGCTCTTTCCGTGCTTTCAATTTCATTTTCAAGTTCAGCTAGTGTAGAATCGTACTTCTTTGACAGTGCTTCCACTTTTGACACAAGATCAGACACTATTCTTTCAGGAAGTTGCATAAGGTTGTTGATTAGTGGATTGATCCACTTCTCTCTAAGTAACAATACAATCTGTTCATCTGATAGATTTTCTATAATTTCTTTAGTTCTTTCCTCAAGTAGTGCTTTTTCTTTTTTTATTTCTGATTTTAAGCCCTTTTCTTCTGTATTGAGTGCCATTACAGACTTTAGTTTTTCTTTTGTCTCACTATCGACGCTGTCGTTCTTAAGTGCTTTTTTAACCTCTGCAAAAACGAAGCTGTCTTCATTTACACATTCAAGCTCTTTTTCTTCCTCAGATAGATTGTCAAAGGCTTCTTCGTATTCAGAAATAATCTCAGCCAATCTATTTTCTTTATCTTCTATAGACTTCGTTTCATCTGAAAGCAAAATATTCTGAACCAGCTCAAATGGTATGATTCTGCCCTTCCAGCCTTCTTGAACTTCTTGCTCTTTGTTATCTTTCTTCTTGATAACCATATTAGGATCTACAACCCTAGTTGCATTAAATCCTTCTGTCTGGATAATTTCTAGGTCGATAGCTATATTTGCCCAATCATCATCGAGAAGCTGATATGCCTCGTACTTATCAACTAGCGGAATACCTGCTAGTCTAGAAAAGATATTTTCAGCGAGAGCCTCTTCCTTCTTAGATATGTTAATATTATCCATTTGCACGATAAGTGCATCATGTAAATAATTGTCAAGTCCGTCAAATGCATCTTTAAATTTATTTTCGAAGCCTTTGATGTCATTATGCTCTTTGATTGCTTTTTTTACATCATCACGAGTTACCCTGCAGTAAGCAGAGGATGTAGCTTCAAGCAAACTGCTTTTGAGCGTAGGAAACGCCTTCCAGTAATCATTTAAAAGTTCGACCTCTGAATTTGGAATCCCTCCAAACATCGACGAGAATATATCCCATGATTCAGCAGCTTCTGATGAGTCCACATATCGTGGAATATTAAGGTTATAATCATTGCTTCTTATTTCATCACGGCTAACAACTCTGGAGAACTTATCAATATCCTCTCTACGTGTTACTACGTCAACAATTCTCTTAATATCGGATGCACGAAGTTTGTTATTCTTGCCTTCTTTCACGAATCCTTTTGAAGCATCAACAAAAAGAATATCTGTGTTGGTTCTTTTTTGCTTCAGAATTATAATAATAGTTGGGATTCCTGTACCATAAAAAATATTTGCCGGAAGTCCAATAATTGTATCTATTTGATTCTTTTCAATCAGATTCTTACGAATCTCCCCCTCTTCGCCACCACGGAATAAAACACCGTGAGGAAGAACGATACTCATGATTCCTTCTGGTTTCAGGTGGTATAGGTCATGAAGCAGAAAAGCATAATCTGCCTTGCCCTTCGGAGCAAGACCGTATCCAGCGTATCTAGGATCAGTCTCTTTGTCCTGAGGTGACCATGCCTGTGAATAAGGAGGATTTGACACAACTGCATCCACGTAAAGCGGGTCATATGAACCTATCGGGTCGTTTTCATCGAAGTACGGCCAGTCATTTTCTAATGTATCACCATTTCTAGTTACTATGTTGTATGCTTCAATTCCACGCATTATAAGGTTCATACGAGTGAGGTTGTAAGTGTTCTGCTTGAGCTCCTGAGCATAGTACTTAATCTTATTTTTTCCCTCAATGTACTTAGAAGCACTTAAACCGATATTGATCAATAGAGAACCTGAGCCACTAGTTGGGTCATAAATCTCAATCTTATCTCTATCCTTTAAGTGTTCTGCCACTATTTCAGACATAAGCAACGATACTTCGTGAGGGGTGTAGAATTCACCAGCTTTTTTTCCTGCGTTTGCTGCGAATTTCTCGATGAGATACTCATAGATGAATCCAAGCACGTCATACCCTTGCTTTCCATCCATTGGAATATCTTTTATCAGATATATAAGGTCACTTATTGACTTCGTCTGAGAAGCAGCGCTATCTCCAAGTTTACTGAGTCCTGTCTGCAGTGTTTCGAAAATGCCATCAAATACACTATTATGTGTCGGATTAACTAATCTTGTAAAAGCAGAAAGCGCATCTCTAACATCTGAAACGCTAAAATCCGATCCCTTTTCAATCCATGTCGAGAAGAGGTTTTCATATGCAATATAGTATCCAAGGTTTTTCTGGATACTCTGAGTTGTCTCGTAATCTTCTTCTTTTAATTCAGACAAATATTCATCTGTCCAATCATTAGCTTTTAAGTACTTAACCTCCTTTTCAGAGAGGAATTTATAGAAAATAAACCCTAGAATGTAGTCTTTGTACTCATTTGCTTCGATTTTAGAACGCATTTTATTTGCCGATTCCCAAATCTTAGAAGCTAATTGCTGCTTGTTCATGTGCAACCCCCATCAAAACATGTCTTGTAATTCATATAAAGTTTAAAACAAAGCTAAAGATTATATTTATTCACTTTTAGCATTGTTTTTATTATACGTCCAAAATAATGATTTTCAAACTTATCTGTATAATATCGGATGTATATTTATTGTTTTTTATCAGTTTATAATTAGGAGGATGTCGTACATATGCTTGGGAACAGCGTAAGTTGGGGGAAGTCCTGCGAACGCTTCCGTTTAAACCATTTTTAAAGATTCCAGAACAAGGCGGAAAATACGAAATCATCCAGCAAGGAAATGAACCTATTATCGGATATGCTAATGGAGAACCTTGTGAGGACTTCATAAACACAGTCATTTTCGGAGACCATACATTGTCATTATATAAGCCGAAACAGCCGTTTTTCGTTGCGACTGATGGGGTTCGAATCCTTCAGGGAACGAATGATATGGATGGATATTATCTTCTTTCACTTTTAGAAGGAAACAGTCCGCAGTCGGAAGGGTACAAACGATACTATTCTATTCTTGCAGATAGAGAGGTCTTATTTACAGAAAACCATTATGAGCAAGTTGAAATTGGTTTGTACTTTAAGAACCTCGACAACCTTATCACCCTTCATCAGCGTAAGTGCATTTTTCATTTATTTGGAGGAAATTATGCTGAATACTATAAATAAAAATAGGCTATTTTACGATTACTACACACAGTGGATAACAGTTTATAAGGAGGGTGCTATAAGACCTGTAACTATGAATAAATATTTACTTACGAAAGCTTGGATAAAGAAACTCGCTCCCTCGTTAAGGGTAAAAGATATGACAAGAATAACCTATCAAAAGTTATTAAATGATTATGCCGAACTACATGAAAGACAGACAACTATGGACTTCCATCATCAGTTAAAGGGTGCCATTTTAGATGCCGTTGATGAAGGACTTATTGAAAGAGATCCAACACGAAAAGCAATCATTAAGGGAAAAACACCTCGTCAAAAGAAGACTAAATACCTAAATCAATTTGAGTTGCACAAGCTTCTATCAGAATTAGATTTAGGTCAGACTTTAAATTGGGATTGGTTTATTTTACTTGTTGCAAAAACGGGCATGCGCTTCTCTGAAGCTCTTGCTATAACTCCAAACGACTTTGATTTTTCAAAACAATCTCTATCAATTAATAAAACTTGGGACTATAAAGGTGGCTCAGGATTTATGCCGACGAAGAATTTATCATCTGTCAGAAAAATCCAGATAGATTGGCAAGTCATAGTGCAATTTTCTACTCTAGTTAAAGGTCTTCCTGAAGATGAACCTATCTTTATATCGGGAAATGTTTATAACTCAACGGTAAATGATATTCTTACTAGACATTGCAATAATGCTGGTATCTCGATTATTTCTATACATGGCTTAAGACACACTCATGCATCACTGCTTTTATTCGCTGGTGTATCCATAGCAAGTGTTGCTCAACGACTCGGTCACTCTAGTATGACTACAACACAGAAAACATATCTTCACGTTATTAAGGAACTTGAGAATAAGGATGTTGATTTAGTTATGCGTTCTTTATCTAGTTTAAACTAGGTTTAAAAACTTACGCTGATGAAGGGTGATAAGGTTGTCGAGTTTATTTAAGAATTTTCCAACTCTTTTTTGTTCAATCAAAGATGGAATTATTACTTCAATTTTTACAAAATCAGATTCATGAATTCGCCATTGACCATATATTACTCCTTGACGCCATTTAATCATTGAATTAATAAAATCTTTTCTCAAAAATCGTCTTCCAATAAATTCTGGATCAGATATTTCTGTTGATTGAAAAATACTATATACGGGTGAAATACATGCATTTCCATATTTATTTAACCCAATTGAACCAGACTCTAAGTTATTTGAACTATAAATAAAGTCTCCAAATTCTGTATGCTTATAAAGCTTACCCGAAACATCGCTTACCAAAGAACTTCTATCATATCTATCGCCCTTCGGAGCAACTCCTTCATTAGCGATAAAGGCCATTAATGGATAGTCATCGCTCATAGGTGCTTGTTCATTACGTTCAATTAATAATTCTCCAACCTTACGCTGTTCCCAAGCTTCAGTAAAACCTTTAAAGCGTATCTCTGGTACATCAGCTCCATCTTTCGGGAACATTTTTTCGAGCATTGCCTTTTTACATTAACTAGCTTGTCATACTTACGCTGATGAAGGGTGATAAGGTTGTCGAGGTTTTTTAAATAAGCTGCAATCTCTGACTGTTCTTCATATGAAGTAAAATCTACAACAAACTCTTGCATATCAGATGCAAGGATATGTTTAATTGTATTACCAACTGTTATGTTATCAATTTTCTTTTTCGATTTAAGAGTCTGATACTGATAGTTTAAAAAATATGGTTCAATCTTCTCTTTCGGATTTCTGAACATTATAAGGGCATGAGCTGCTATATTGTTCAATTCTTCAGGAATTACAGCTGCATGACCTACATGCCCAGACTGAACCATGACAATATCACCCGTATGTAGCCACTTATCCCTTTGTTTTTCATAAAACTCATCATTAATAAAGATTTCAGTATTATGATTTATAAGACCTTCTTTAATATTGTTAGATTCAAGATAAAAATGTCCATTCTCAACATAATAAGGTGTGGCAGTTCCAACGAAAGCATTTCCAACATTTTGATAAATATCTGATAACTTACGCTGTTCCCAAGTAATAGCACAACTCAGCTTAAGGTTGTCAAAATCAAAAACTCTAACTAAAACAATGGAAGTTACACCGTTACTTTAATTGATTTTAAAAATGCCATTTCATTAACTTCAATTTGTCTCTTAAACTCTTTATAATTCTTTGCCTCACCCGGAATCCTCAGCCCCAACTTCGTAATACTTATATCATTTCTAGCTGTTACATTTCCTTCGTACGTTGAACCCTCATTCATCATTAGGCATTTACTGCCCGACTCAATTGAATCTGGGTAGAGATAATATCCACGTTTAGAGTCGAATCTGAACATATAGGCAAGTACCTGCAGATAGTCTTTGTTCCCGATATTATCAATTGGCTTATATTTAGCATCGGCAATAACTCTATCAGCTTGAATTTTTCCTATGAAATCTGGATAAATCAAACCAATACCGCCGCCAAATAGCCTCTGTGTGCCAGTGCCAGACTTATTCATTGGATGATAGAACGTATCGCCGATAAGGGAATTAATGTATTCCTCCCATAGCCACGCACCATCGAACAGTATGCCGTAAACTTTTCGGTGGCCCTCGCCGAACTTGTGCTTCTGATTTTGCAGTATCAATATGCATAGTCTTTGAAGTTTCCTGTATTCGTGATAGTATGCGTGACGAATAGTATTTTTTCTGTTTGCTTCGGTAACTCGCCTCCTATCTGTCGCCCTGTATTTTGGAGTGGCGTCTATAACGAGCTTTACCTCATCCTTTACTTTGTTAAGAAGGTTGTAGCCGTATGATTTACTCTTGATGTGCTCAATGGCGTGCCTTATTAGCTCCATGAGATAATTATCAAATGAGTATTCCCTCTGGTTATAAGCGATATCACCTACAAAGGGAATATTCCTCTTGATATGTCTTGCCATATCTATCGTTCCTCTTACGTTGCCATCGTTATATTTATTGTTAATATATGTCTTAAAAGCGCCTTTTCTAGCAGCAGCCTTGAGATAGTGAGGGAATAGAAATAGAAGCAGATTAAACATCCGCTCCTCCTGATTAGCATTCGTATCGAGACTTATGAAATTAGGAAAATCCAGCACCTTTTCTAATAGGTACTGGAAGAAATAGTCGTTTTCACCACGGCTAAACCTCGACTCTATGATAAGACGTTCATCGCCAGAGCCGAGAAATCCCATGACATTTCCAGAGCAATACATATCGTTACAGCTTTGTAGAATCATCTGATTCTTGGTTATGTCTTCCGCATCCTTGATTATCTCTGGGAATACGAACACACCTTCTCGTTCAAGCTGCTCAAGCGTCTTGTCGGAAACGCACGAGGCTATGGATTTTACCTGATAAAAATCCTCTTTTGGCAGGTACTGATTATCCTTAATTTTCAGTTGCTTCATCTGTAGCACCTTCATCTAGGGCAGAATATCCATACGCTCTAGCAAACCTCTTCATGATGCCCTTTTCGTCATAGAGACCACGCACATATTCTTGCAGTAGTGGCTCAAGATAGTCAGTCCAAAAGTCATCGAAATCCAGATACTTTAGCTTAAGGAAATACGAAGCACCAATCTGGTAATTCTCGTTTAGACCCTCTACAGTGAGAATTTCTGCATTCAGTCTATCCATCCTTGCAATTGCCTCATTCTTAGTGTCTTCATCGGCTATTGTATCGAGCATATCCTGTGTAGATTCAGCTCTCACCTCAACGAACCTAAACCTTCTACGCATTGCAAAATCAAAGCTATCTACAGACCTGTCTATATCGTTCATAGTGCCTATGATATAGACATTCTCAGGGATGTAGAACTTCTCATCTGGGTTAACGTGCATACTTGAGTATTGAGTTGCTACTTCCCCAGCCTGTCCACGGTATCCTGGATCGATTGCAAAGAATAACTCACCGAGGATCTTTGAAATCTCTCCGCGGTTAATCTCATCGATGATGAAGATGTATTTCTTTAATGGTTCTTCTTCGACTTTTGCCTTTCGGTTGGCTTTTCCTGCTGCTTTAATTGCTTTAAATAGAGCAAAATTATATGAGTACCTTTGTCGAGTAAACTGTTTACCGAAAAATTCAGTAACGTCTATTACCTTTTCGAAGTTTTTACCGGATTCCAGCATCTTTCGTAATTCATCAATTTTTAGAATAAGCTTATTTTCTGTCTCATTACCTACTGTTTCCAGATATATGTGTTTGTCGTCTACATCGGTTATATTGAACTTCCTTCCCATAACTGTTTTAAATTCATCTACTCCAAACTCAATATCTGCTAAGAATTCCTCAAGTGCTGTATTTGAAGATATTTCTTTCTCTCTTACCTCTTTAGGCTTCTGAGAATCCTCGAAGTTTCGTCTTGCTCTATCTACAAAGCTCTTAAATATACCGTCTTGTAGCTCAAATCCCATGCTTCCATCTTCATTCATCTTAGGACGGAGACCTTCAACGAAATCTGAATAATCGTAGCTTGGATGGAACTGGACAAACTCGACTTGTCTTCTCTGCTCCTCTGTTAAATCAGTCCATTTGTCTGTGTATCCGTTGCTTATTATGTCTGCAGCTATCTGCTTGGCAAGATATGATTTGCCTGTGCCTGGTGCCCCTCTGAAGATGAGGTTTTTTGATTCGAGTAGCAATTTTGAGTAATGAATCTTACAATCCGATACAGAGCCAATACCACCGTGACCTGGAGGTTCGATATCCTTTGATTTCTCTCTGTATATAAGAATAAACTTATCATCAGGTTTTCCAAACCGTTTTAAACATTCCTGTACAAATACAAGTGTTGAAAAAATATTCCATGAATAAATGACAAACTGTGGACCACCATCCCTTCTGTAGATCAGAAACTCCATAGATTTCTTGTAATCTCTATAAGCTTCTTTATTTGGAAAAATGCCACGAATCAAGCTCTGCTTAGGGCTATATTTGCATACAGGAAATTCTTTTTTATCTAAGTCTGATAAATCAAAAATCTGTCTTTCAAAAATCTGGCAAGCAAGGCGAGGAAGAGTTTGGTTAGAAATTCGCATCTCTCCTTTGTTTCTCTGCCTATAAATCTTCTCATTATCAGTGGAAACGAAATATGCATCTATAGGTTCGTAATTGTCACCTAGGTTTAGGTTATCGATATTAAACCTTGTATCCGTTGAAATTAGGTTATCGGCAGTGATGGTTAGTTCGTATTTTTCTTGAGTTGTGGTGGTCATTGTTTGTCTCCGTGTGTTTGAGATTCTAAAATATTAGGATAATGCATTTATCATTTCTTTATGTGTATTTAAATTAATTGAGTTTTTATTCATATTCTCCATTCAAGTATGCCAAAATATATCTTTCCATATTCATATAAAACTCCTCCCAAGAGGCAAGCGGAGTAAAAGCATCATGTTCCTCGTCAATAGCGCAAATCATTTGTTTATTAGGTTGCCAAACGATATCCACAGCGCTGTAATTATCAACTTCCGCGACCAATGACAGCACTTTTTTTCTTTTCCATTTCTTTTCTACAGTATCGAGATATGAGTAAAAGCGTATAAACTTGCAATACTTGTCATTGGTAA
>ERZ773018.1107-NODE-1107-length-14812-cov-8.699600_pt1 | contig 14812 bp, 17 predicted proteins | sample MGYA00580840_ERZ773018 | MGnify/ENA primary metagenome ERZ773018 (study PRJEB29015, sample SAMEA2738125) | human oral metagenome | biome: human oral; feature: human-associated habitat; material: saliva | place: China | collected 2256 ... | reverse complement strand
TTATGCAGAAATCACGCATAACGGAGACAAGAATGAGACTTATGTGGATGTTTACACCAAGGTTTCAAATCGTGCCATTAAAGATTAGGAGGTGATCCAACATCTTGACTGGCAGGAATAGACTGCTATAAATCGTGTCGAATTCGAGGCGGTTTTCTTATGCTCTAACCGTATGGAATCCCGTACGGTTTTTTTGCTTGACTTTATCCGCAGTCGGTAAAGAACGGAAGATATTACCTAAATTTAGGAGGATAAAAGAATGGCAGACGACATTCAAACACAAGCTGACCAGCCAGTAAATGCTGGAGAAAATACTGAGCCACAAACTCAAGAGCAACCTATCAAGACATTCACTCAGGATGAGGTGACTGGTCTTGTAGCTAAAGAAGCCAAGAAAGCACAAGAGAAAATCTTCAAAGACCTAGGGTTTGAAAATTTCAAGAGCGCTAAAGAAGGACTCCAGCAACTCAAAGAGTGGAAAGACTCACAAAAGAGTGAGGCTGAGAAACAGTCAGAGGCGCTTGCTGCTAAAGAGAAAGAGCTAGAACTTGCTTTGTCAGACAAGAAGAACCTGGAAGCGAAACTATCAGCTCTGACTTTGGGAGTCAATGCTGAGTCTGTGGACGATGTCATCACTTTATCTGCTCGCTTGGTATCTGATGAGGTGTCTATTGAAGACGCTATCGGCCAAGTATTGCAAAAATATCCTCAGTTCGGTCGCACAGAGCAAGCCGAGGAGAAAAAGCCGACATTTTCGGCCGGAGGAAATCCGACAGCTGGAACGAACCAAGAAGACGCCTTTTTAAAGGCTCTAGGACTAAATAATTAACAGGAGAATGATTAATGACAATCAACTATATTACTAAACACGAAGGCACTTTTGAAAAGAAATTGATGCAAGGCGCACTTACAAGCATCTTGGAAACACCACAAGTAAACTGGCTGGGCGCTAAGTCGTTCGAATTACCTACAATTTCAGTTACTGGCTACAAAGCGCACACTCGATCTAAAGGCTACAATTCTGGTACAGTTTCAAACGACAAGAAAGTTTACACACTAGGTTTTGACCGTGACGTTGAGTTCTTTGTGGATGCTGCAGACGTAGACGAAACAAACCAAGAACTTTCAACTGCTAATGTATCTAATACATTCATCACTGAACACGCTACTCCAGAAGTAGATGCTTACCGTTTCTCTAAAATCGCTACAGAAGCTATCACAAACAGTCACTTCAAGTCTGAAGATGATTTATCAGAAGTAAATATCTACACCAAATTGAAAGCTGCCCTTTTGCCAGTTCGTAAATACGGCGCTCAAAACATCGTTATGTATGTTTCTAGTGAAGTTATGGACTTCTTGGAACGCTCTAAAGAGTTCACACGATCAATCGCTACTACATCACCTCAAGGAATCGATACTCGTGTCACTTCACTTGATGGAGTTCAGCTTATCGAAGTTTGGGACGATGCACGCTTCAAGACTAAATTTGATTTCACTACTGGATTTGTTAAGGCTTCTGATGGTAAAAACATCAACTTCTTGATCGTGGCTAAGCCGGCAATCATTGCTAAGGCTAAATTCAACTCAATCTATCTGTTTGCTCCTGGTCAACACACTGAAGGTGACGGATACTTGTATCAAAACCGTCTCTATCATGATCTTTTTGTCTTGCAATCAAAACAAGATGGTGTCTATGTGTCTCACAAATCTGCTTAATTAGGGAGGTAGAAAATGCGTAAATACGAAAAAGGGAATCAAGTCTACACAGTACAAGAAGGTAGCTTGTTAGAAGCTCAGCTAATCGCTGATGGCTTTGAAGAAGTAATTGAAGATGGTCAAATCGCAGAAATTTTGGCCACTCGTTCAATTTCGGACATGACCTTGGCAGAGTTGAAAGCTTTTGCTAAAGAAAAAGGGGTTGAAGGTTATTCGACCAAATCCAAAGACGAGCTTTTGGAGGTTCTAAATGGCCAAATTTGAAGTTAAAACTAATTTCTATGTTGAAAAAACAGGGCAACAATTCGATGCAGGTATTGTATATGAAATGACATCTGCTGAAGCAGATGAGATCAACAGACGCTCAACCGCTCACTTTGGCGAAGAATGGCTTGAGTGTATCGAGCCAGATGTAGCACCTGTAGAACTTACAGAACCAGTTCCAGAAGTTCCTGAATCAACTAACTTTTTAATGTAAGGTGGTGTTGTCATGACCTACTTAACTAGAGAAGAGTTCAGAGGTTTAGGTTTTGATTCGGTTGATGATTTTGAACAATTGCTACAACGAGCGGAAATGACTATCGATGCTTACACTAGAGATTTTTACTCTATGAATAGCTTTGATACCGATATTGAGGCAAGAAAGAAGGCTGTCAAACGTGCCACAGCCTTTCAGATTGCTTATTTGGACAGTTCGGGCATCATGACTGCGGAAGATAGACAATCTATTGCTAGTATGTCAGTAGGACGGACATCAGTAAGCTATCGCACAGGCTCTCAGAATGGCTCTGGTTCGCTTTATTTAGCCGAAAGGTATAATTTATCGAGAGATGCTGAAAACTGGCTGAGAATGGCAGGATTTGGTTTTGCGAGGGTGGATTATGATAGATAAACGAATGCTACCTGACTCTTTGACGATTAAGAAGGTCGAAGGGAAAGATGAGTGGGGGAAAGAGACGTACTCTGACCCTCTTTATTTATCGCCTTGCAAGTTTGACAGAACCTTCTCTCATTCTGGAACGGGCAATCATCGTAGCGAAAGGAACTCATCGACTGTAATTGTCTATCCTAAATACTGCCCAGTAAAACTTGATAAAAGTTTTATTGGTGGTATCGTTGAGGAAGACGAGACCAGTTATGTCGTCAAAGACATTATTCCACAATACCATCCGTTTACTAAGAAGCTGTTAGCTTATGAAATCGAGGTGATTTGATGGGTGGTGCTGGTGTAAAGATTGACTTAAAAGGTGTTGAAAAGAAAGTTTCTCCAGAGAATTTCGCAAAAGGAAAACTAGCTATAGCTAACCAAATGCTATTGGATATGGATAGATTTATTCCAAAAAGAAAAGGAATATTAAGGTCTAGTGGACATGTTCGACAAGATGCCGTAGTTTATGCCGCTCCTTACGCCAGATTGCTCTATTATGGCAAGAAACGAAAAGGTTTCTTTTCTGAGAAACAAAGAAAGTTCTTCTTTGCGAATAAGAAGGAGCTACTGAGTCAAAAACCAACACCTGGAACTGGTCCGAGATGGGATAAGAAAGCCTCAGCTCTATATGCTAAGAATTGGGCAGAGGTCGGTGCCAAAGCAATGGGAGTTAAATAATGCACGAAAATGACTTTTCAGAGGTCTTATTAGAGCATATCAAAGGTGTTCAAACCCAAATCCCCTCAAAACACGGCTATTTAGACGAGCATGAGGGATTGGTAATCTATCCGCTTCCTGGTGGAAATGTGATAGAAGAGGACATGGCAGGGACGCAAATTGTGGACCTACCTTTTGAGATTGCAATCAAGTCAAAAGACCAGAAACTAATTGATAACACTCTATGGCAGATTAACACTGCCTTATCAAAAATCGGCTTGGAATTACCAAGCAAGAACAATTCATATAACTATTTAGGCCTTGAAGTTAAGAAACCGTATTTGAACGAGTTGGACGAACAAGGCTTTTACACTTATTTGCTGGATGTAACAGCAAATCTTGAAATCGAAAGGAAAGAATAAATGGCAAAGAACAAAAACGCACTACGAAAACATTTCATTGGTCCTTATAGCGCTGAACATCCTGAGACTGCACCAGAAAAAGAAGCGTATATGTGGATTGCTAAAGGAATTAAATCATCAGCTCCTGAAAATAACGAAGAAGACGACGATGCAGCATACTTTGACGGTGATGGAACTAAAGAAAATATCATCGTTTCAAAAACTCGAGGTCGCACATTTGAAGGGCATCGTGATTACTCAGATAAGGCTCAGAACTTTGTAGTAGACAAAGAAGATGAGGTTGGTGATGATCTTATCGTTTGGTATAAAGAAATTTCATCTGATGGTAAAACTCAAAAAGAGGGGTTAGCTCGTCTTTCTGAAATTGAAATTGGTGACGGTGAAGCTTCTGAGCTTGAAAAAATCAAGTTCAAGATTGTTTGGACTCGCAAACCTAAGAAATCAAACGTATTACCTGAATAGGGACAGGGCGGTTTTCCGCCTTGTCTTCTTTTTTGAAAGGAGATAAAAATGGTAGTAATTAAAAAAATAAGTAACATCATCCCTGTTGATTTTGGGGAGTTTCAGCTTGAATATGTAGCTAATGATGAAAATATCAAACGCATGAAAACAATCGGTCAGAATCTCGAAAAACGTGCTAAAAGACTGGAAGAAGCTGATGATGAGTCAGCTTTTAAAGAGGCTTACAAAGCATCTAAAGATAGTTGGACAGAGTTATTTGATGAAGAAGCTTTTGAAAAAGTCTATAAATTTTCAGGAGAAACAACAACGGATACTATCTATTATTTAATCCAAGCAATTCGAGGAATCGTGTCTGAGTTTGAAAATCGTAACTCTGAGCAAGCTATCAAAAAATACCTAGAGGGTTAGTTATGCTAGATCTATCACGAAAATTAACAGATGAGTTGGTTATTGGTGATAAGGTCTACTCTCTCAACATGTCTTTTGATAACATCATTAGACTCTTTGAAATGTGGTGTGATGAAGAGATACCAGAACAGGTTAAGCCTTTCTTTGCTTTAAAAATGCTTACAGGAGAAGGATTTGGGTCGTTCTCGATTGAAGATGCTATGGCAATCTTCCAACAGATTTTCGAGGAACACATCCAGTTAAAATCATTGAAAGATGTATCGGTTGAGTACGACTTGGCCGGCAACGTGATGCAAAAAGAACCCTCTACTCAAAGCAAAGAACCGCCTGTATATGATATTTCGTTAGATGGTGATTTCATTTATGCGAGTTTCATGCAAGCATACGGCATTGATTTGCTTGAAGAAAGAGGGAAATTACACTGGAAAAAGTTTAATGCCCTGTTATCAGGATTGCCGGAAGGTACAAAATTCGTTGAAGTCATCAAAATCAGGAAGTACAAGCCAAGAAAGGGCGACTCTCAAGCTTACATCGATGAAATGATAAAGCTAAAAAAAGAGTACGCCTTGCCTGATTCTGAAGAATACGATGATGAAGATGATGATTACGATATGGAATAGAAAGGAGGTAATAAGATGGCAGATGGTAAGGTTGTCATCCAGGTAGACATGGATGGTAATAAAGCTCAATCGGGAATGTCACGATTGAAAAATATGGTAGGAGGTTTGTCTGAAAGTGGAGCGCAATTAGGTTCTGTTTTCAAGTCAGTACTAGGCGCTAATATCGTAAGTGGTGCGCTTATTTCCGGGATTCAATCCTTAGGAAGTGCTATGAAAGGTGTATTTTCTACCGCCCTGGACGAAGGAGCTAAGCTACAACAGTCGTTCGGTGGTATTGATACACTTTATAAGGGCGCTGAGGACACCATGAAGCAATATGCTACAGCTGCAGCCGCAGCAGGAATCTCTGCTAATACATACGCTGAGCAGGCGGTTTCTTTCGGTGCTAGTTTGAAAAAGGCGCTTGGCGGTGATGCAGTTAAGGCTGCAGAAGCAGCTAATAAAGCGATTCTTTCTATGGCTGATAACTCAGCTAAAATGGGTACTGATATCGGCTCAATCCAAATGGCTTTTCAAGGTTTTGCAAAGGGTAATTATACTATGCTGGACAACCTTAAGCTAGGTTATGGTGGTACTCAACAAGAAATGAAACGGCTTCTGGCTGACGCTAGCAAACTAGAAAAGGCAATGGGTAAGAAGTTTGACATTAACAACTTTGCGGACATCGTTGAAGCTATTGATCTTGTTCAACAAGAACTTGGTATTGCTGGAGTTGCAGCAGAAGAAGCTAAAACTACTTTCAGCGGTTCGTTTGAAGCGATGAAGGCTTCAGCTTCAAACTTTTTAGCCAATCTTACACTTGGAGAGGATATCGGTCCATCTCTTAAGTCTCTCATTTCTACTACCTCAACTTTTCTTCTTGGTAACTTCGTGCCAATGGTGGGAAATATCATGCGTCAGCTCCCTCAAGCTGTTGAGGTGGCCCTGGCAGAAGCTGGTCCTAAAATTGAGCAAGGGTTCAAATCTTTGTTTTCTTCACTTGGAGTTGACGAGGGCGTTTTTGATGTTGTTAAGGACACTTTCCGGGATGTAGTCGTGACAATCCAGTCGCTTTTTGAATCCTTTACTAGCGAAGGAAATGGATTTAAAGATTTACTCCAAGGGATTAGCAATGTAATTACATTCGTAAATGCTGTAATACAGGAATTAGCTAGAGGATTTCAACTTGTCGTAGAATCCTTCGCTAACACAGGCGCTATAAATAGTGCATATAGTGCATTAAAGAACTTATCTGGGGCAGCTGTTGAAGTTGCTAAGAATTTAGGAGAAGCTATTCCCTGGAGCACAATTGGTTCAATCGCTGGGCAAGTAGTGAATTTCATTTCATTACTAGTAAGTTGGTTCTCAAAGTTGGCTCAATCTATTAGCCCTGAGGTTTGGCAGACTTTGATTGTTGGTGTAACAAGTTTTGTGGTTGCTTTAAAAGGCCTTAAAACTGGATTATCTGTTGCCAAAGGGTTGAAGTCAGCATTTGATTTCGGTAAAAACCTTGTTTCGTTGATTACAAATACTCTTAGTCTTACAGCTGCTCAAGCAACAAATGCGGCTGCTAGTACAGCTATGAGTGCTGGAAATACGGCAGTTGGAACTAGTGCAGGAGCAGCAGCAAGCTCTGTCTTGAAATTAGGAGCAGGTATATTGATGATTGGAGCTGGTGTATTGTTAGCGGCATCAGGAATTTATCTTTTGGTTCAAGCTGCCATCCAATTATCAAGTGCTGGTGCAGGAGCAATCCTAACCATGGTCGGTTTGGGTGTTGGAATTGCTGCGCTTGCAGCAGTATTCACCTTTTTAGGTCCTGCTTTAACTGCAGGAGCAGTCGGTATTTTAGCGTTTGGTGCAGCAGTTGCATTAATCGGTGTTGGAGTATATGCCGCTTCGGTTGGTTTAGCGCTGTTAGCAGTTCAATTGCCTGTCATCTCTACTTATGGATTATCAGCCTCAATCGCTCTTGCAGCTCTAGGTGCTTCAATGCTTGTCTTAGGAGCTGGAGCCCTAGTAGCAGGAGCCGGACTGCTTGTGCTAGGAGCGGGTGCCTTGGTCTTAGGAGCTGGTTTGTTAACAGCAGGAGCTGGGGCAACCGTTTTCGGTGCAGGAATGCTTGTTGCAGCTGCTGGTGTCGCAGCTTTTGGATTAGCTCTGGGGCTATGCGCTCCTTCTATCACAACATTTGCTGAAGCTATTAGTAAAATCATTGAAACTTTAAGTAGTGGCTTATCAAGTATATTACAAGCAATAGCTTCAGTTATTCAATCAATCGGAGATGCCGCTCTAAAAGCTGGCCTTGGTTTCAAATCTTTAGCTGAAGGTGTCGTGATGATCACTAATACAGGTTTAGCTGATTTAAGCGCATCACTTGCTGCAACTGCTGCAGGTTTAGGAGCAATTGCATCGCAAGGAGCAGGCTTAGCCATCGCTGGTCAGGGTATGACAATGCTAAGCAGTGGAATGCTGATGCTTGGCCAATCTACTGTAATTTTGCAATCAACATTAATGGCTTTGCCAGCTTTACTAACTTCGTTCACTTCTTCATTAACTGGTTTACCAGCTATTTTGACAGCTACAGCATCGTCAATGACCGATTTCGGATCTAATGTTCAGAGTTCGTTAACTGGTCTTACAGGCTTAGGTGAAATAGTCATACAATTTAACGCTATGCTTATGACGATAGCTCCAGCTACAATGATGGCAGGCGCTGGTTTGGCTTCATTTAATGCTCAAGCTACTTTAGCAGGTAATTCCATGCAAATATTAGGGACATCATCAGCGACTGTTTCTGCTCAAATCGCATCTTTTGGCCTTATTATTGCATCAGCTATGATGGGTGCTACTACTGCGACAAATGTGGCTGGCGGGCAAATGGTGGCAACTATTAGGACGACTGGAACTCAAATGATTTCGGCAGAACAGTCGTGCATGAACCAGATTGTTTCGGCAGTAAGAAATGGGATGAATAATGCAGTTTCTACTATTCGAAACGGTGGTAGCCAAATGGTTTCAGCAATGCAGTCAGCGTTGAATCAAATGAAGGTTGTTGTTCAAAATACGATGAATTCAATCGTATCGTCAATTCAATCACATGGTGGACAGATGGTGTCAGCTTGGAAAACAGCTGGGCAACAAATGATTACAACTACACAAAGTTTTGTTAATAATGCAAATAGTTCGTTGAAAGGAATTGGCTCTGGTGTGAATCTATACTCAAATGGCGCTGCACTTATGGGCGGTTTGAAATCAGGTATAGATGCAGGTTGGTCTCAGATTACCTCTAGTGTCTCGAATATGGCCAAATGGATTAAAGACCATAAAGGGCCTGTTTCGTATGACAGAAGACTGCTTATCGAAAACGGTTCAGCGCTAATGGCTGGTTTGAATCAAGGTATTCAGGCAGGATGGAGAAAAGTCATGGATAACATTTCAAACATGGCGGGAACTATTCAGGACGTAATCAACGACGATTACTCTGATATCGGCTGGCAGATTGGGCTAGGTATTTCAGACGGTCTTAATTCGTCAAAGGATAAGGTCACAGGCTATTTAGATGCTATCCGTAATCATGTTAATGATTTTAGCTTAAAATCGAAGAATCTTTTGACTGGTGCGACTGCTACAATGTCAAGTCAATTGAAGGTTGAGACGTTGAGGGGTAAGACACCAAACGATGAAACATCTAGCAGACAAGAAGCCTATATCGCTCATTCAGCAAGTCTATTGTCAGATGTTATTGATAGCTTATCAGAGTTGAGAGAACAAGTAGCGCAAGGTCAGACAATGGTCTTGGATACAGGGGCACTTATTGGCAGTACTGCTTATGCTTATGATGAGGCAGTTGGAAACATACAAACATTGAGAGGACGGCATCGATTATGATTACTCAAATTAAGGAATATATCAAATTCGGTGATTTTAATAGCAAAGATGCTGGTTGGTATCTTCAAAGTAGGAATGCTCCCACTCCTGATAAGAAGGAGATTGTGGAGCAAATCCCTTATCTACAAGGCGTTTTAGACTTCTCTGATGCACTCGGAGAAGTCTTCTTTGATAGGCGAGAAATTACTTATGAATTTAAGCTTCCAAATAAGGATTATCCTGATCGAAAAGTAGCTGAAAGGCTCATAAAATCCAGCATGACGACTAAATCAGAAAGTCAGCTTTTTGACACACATGACCAGCGTTATTATTGGCTCGGTAAGGTTAAAAGCATTAAAGTGACAGATGTTCCTTTGAAGAAGCATTTGATTGCTACAATTGTTTTTATTTGTTACCCGTTCGCATTTCATGTCGATGATTATTTTGATGATGTTTGGGATACATTTGATTTTGAGAATGATTTTTCAAATTGGACTAAATGGAATATCAATGGCCAAAAAGAGATTTACTTCGTGAATGGTGGCGATACTTCGGTTAGTCCGACAGTCATTTGCAGCAGTGATATTACATTGGTTGATAAAAAAGGCAAAACTTACAAATTCAAACAAGGCGAAAACAATGACTTTGTTTTATCGATTAAATCAGGTATCAACCGTTTTACAGCTAAAGGGAATGGAACGATTTCATTAAGATTTAATGCAGAGGTGATGGCATGAGTAGTAGAGGAGGTTTTGAAGTATATTTTTGGAACTCTTTTCGAGAAATGTTAGCTGATAGAATTTCTGTTGAAAAGAAGGTGATTCATAGTCCATATTCTCGTAAAGGGAATAAGATTCTTTCTGGAACAATTACACAGGCTCAAAATGCAATCAATGAATTTACTTTCACGATGCCAATGCAAAATAGCCTTTACCAAAAATTAGTTCCTTTTCAATCTATCATCCAAGTTGTTAATCTATATGATGATGAAATTGAATTTGAAGGTAGAGTTTTAACTATTTCAAATAAAATGACGAGTACAGGATTCGTTCAAGAAGTTGTGTGTGAAGATTTTCTTTCATTTTTCCATGACAGCGCTCAAAGTTTCCGTAAATTACAAAATACTGGTGCAGAAGCGTATCTAAAAGAAATACTGAACCAGCACAATAGTCAAGTCGAAGACTATAAGAGAATTCATCTTGGAACTGTAACGGTTAACAGTAAGACAGACAAGCCGTGGAGGTATCTAGGTTATGAGCCTACTTGGGATGCGATTAGAGAGAGGATTATTGCTAACATTGGTGGTTATCTTACCTTGAGAAGAGAGAGTGATGCTTTCTACCTCGATTGGACCTCCTCGATTGGTGAGAATCAGGACTCGCCTATTCAACTTGGTCGGAATATAAAATCAGCTTCTCGTGAGATTTCATTTGATGGTATAGCTACTCAAATCATGCCAATTGGTGCAGATGAGAATAATAGTCAAAATGAAAATAAGGAAGAACAAGGATCTGACGTTACTAGGAAGCAGATTGATATTTCATCCGTAAACGGTGGCAAAATATGGCTTGAAGATGCAGAACTAGTTGCTAAATTTGGAATCATTCGTAAACCTGTAATTTGGACAGAGATTGATAATTCTCAGGTATTAAAAAATCGAGGATTGCAATACCTCAAAAATCAAAAAATAGCCCTTTCAAAATGGACAATATCAGCTGTAGAAAGATATCTGATTGACTCAAGGTATGTAAAATTCAAAATCGGCAATACACATCCAATTTTGAATGCTCCACTTTCAGGAATTGAGCGCTTGCAAATCATCGAAAAGAAAATAGATATCTTGAACCCTCAGAGCGTCGATTTGGTTATAGGGTCTAAATCTCAATCACTTTCCGCTTATCAGCTACAATCTCAAGAAGCGATTGAATCAATTGAGCGTGTAAAAGCAAATCAAGAAATCGAACGCAAAAAAGAGAGGTTGAATTCTTTAACAAGTGAGCTGGAAAAGTTGAAACGTGAGAATAAAGAAGAGAATGCTGATAAAATCAAGAATATCGAAATGGAAATAGATAGAATAAAAAAAGAAATCGGAGGAAGTCAATGACAACAGAAGAAGCAACAGGACGTTTGAATCTATACGACGATCCTTCGCCTTTGCCAAAAACTGACAATATCAATATTCTTGTTGATGGCATCAGAAAGAAAACGAGAGGTGCTGATGTTCGTGAGTCGATTGCGAAAGCACTCGAGGTAACATACGAAACAGCGTCCAAAGACGGCAATGCAAATATGGAAGTGGAAAAAGCTCGTGGAGCATTTGAAGTTTTATCTGATAGATTACAATCGATTGATAATTCACTAAATAACAAAGCTAATTCCGATGAAGTATTCAAAAGAATTCAGAATATAGTAGATGGTTCACCTAAAGGCACTTATCCGAATTTAACCGCTTTGCAATTAGCAAAACCAAACGGCGAACAAGGTGTATTTGTCACATCTGACAACGGTCACTGGTATTATTGGGACAATCAATGGCGAGATGGTGGAGTTTATCAAGGTAAGACAGTTCCAGAAAAATCAATAGGTAAGGTTCATTTTGATTTTTATTCCAACGATAGCAAGTCCGCTAATTTATTTGTCGAAGATAATATTGTCGAAGGTGGTTTTTTTACATCTTCAGGAACGTTTACAAAGTCGAATAATTGGGGTTACGTTAAAATTAATGCAAATCCAGGTGAAGAATTTGTGACGAACAGAGACTTTTATTACATAGCTTTTTTCAGAGGAGATATATTTGTTAGTGGAGCTAGAAGCACTCCACACAGTTCGTTTACAATCCCGTCTGGTGTTGACAATTTTCGTATACCTATACCATTACGAAACAATCCAGAATACAATAAATTAAGTGGTTTTGGAATTGTGAAAGGTAAATATACTAAAAATAATATATCTCAATCAAAAGTTGATAATTCAGCGTATATTACCGCTGGAAACCTTTCAAATAATGCTGTATTCCCTCAAATTTTAACGGGTGGGAAACCACTTAAAATTAATTTTATAGACGGAAAATGGAAATTGACTATCCCGCCAACTACTTATGTAGTTTATAAAGATGAATTCGTTGGTGTTGTAGCTGAAACTGTAATTTTAGAGGGGTTGACGGCGAATACAGGTTCTTACCTTTATTTTGAACCGTCTACAAGAAAAATAATTGAAAAAACACGACTAGAAACAAGTAACAGCGATAGCGTTGTATTAGGAATATCGTTTTCTTACGAAATTCCGAGTAGGTGGATGATTAATACAGCAAATCCGATATTAATCGAAGATAGAATTTGTTCACAAAAATGGGCAGGTAAAAAGGTTGCTTGTTTAGGTGACTCAATAACACAAAAAACGGAAAACGTCCGAAAATATTATGACTTTTGGAAAGTGTACCTTTCGCCAAATACAATATTAGATTATGGCGTGGCAGGTTCAAGCATATCAAGGAAAACAGGAGATTGGCCAACGTGGGACACTCAAATTCCATTCGTTGAACGTATTAAGACTATTCCGAAAGATATTGACGTTTTAACAATATTTGGTGGCGTTAACGACTGGGTAGCGGACAGAACTTTAGGATCATTGGGAGATACGGAAGATGCAACATTTTACGGAGCATTAGATAAAATGTTTAAATACGCAACACAAAATTTTCAAGGTAAAGATATTTACGTTTTTACACCACTTCAAAATGACTGGATAAAACGACCAGCTAATGATGGTACAACCGATGGACGTAATAGAAGTGGTAAATATTTAAAAGAATACGTTGAAGCGATAAAACAAGTTGCCGAAAAATATGCTATTCCAGTTTGTGATTTGTATTCTACAATGTTTTATCCGTTCGCCGAAGGCTTTACTGAAAAATATATGCCAGACGGTCTACATCCTAACGAGTCAGCTCATAAATTAATGGCAAATAAAATGGCTAGTTTTGTCGAGGCGCATTAGAGGTGGTTGTTATGTCATGGTCTGAAATTTTTGAAAAAGCAATCCATGCAATCACTCAATTAGCGCCTACAATCGGTGTGGTTGCTACGGGGTGGTTCGGCATGCGAGCCAGTAAAGCAGGTCACCTCAACCAAGAACAGTTCAAGGAGCTTAAAGGCGAACTGAATACTATTCATGCAATTGGTGAAGATAATAAGCGAAATATAACCGAAATCAACAACAAGTTGGTAGTTCATGATGAAGCGCATCTAGTTACAATGTATCTAAGACTTGAGCGCGACATTACAGCCGCTCTGAAACGTGGATATACAAGCGTCCACGAGTCGGATATTATCCATAAAATGCACTCTAGCTACAAGAAACTTGGTGGAAACGGGCGAATTGATGCCCTGTTTAACAAATACTTAAATTTAGAAATTTTGGAGGAAAATACACATGCAACAAATTACTGAAATCATCACAAACGGAGCAATCAGCATCCTTGTTATTTTGGCTGGTATCGCAGTCAAAGCGGTTAAGGACTACCTTGTTCAAAAAGGTGGAGAAAAGACCATCAAAATTGTTGAAATCCTTGCTAAGAACGCAGTCAATGCCGTTGAGCAGGTCGCAAGTGAGACTGGATTTAAGGGTGAGGAGAAGCTGGAGCAAGCCCGCACGAAAATCCGTGCTGAACTTGGCAAATATAACATCAGCATGACTGACAAGGATCTAGATACCTTTGTAGAGTCAGCAGTGAAGCAGATGAACGATGCTTGGAAGGAGTAAATATGTCTAAAAAACAGGAAATGATTCAATTCTTCATCGACAAGGCCAACGCAGGCGATGGGGTGGACAATGATGGAGCTTATGGTTTCCAATGTGCCGACGTACCCTGCTATGGGCTCCGTCACTGGTACGGTGTTACGCTCTGGGGTAATGCTTATGACTTGCTCGAGTCGGCACGTTCACAAGGCCTGAAAGTAGTGTATGACGCTGACTATCCAAAGGCTGGTTGGTTCTTCGTAAAATCATACGTAGCTGGGGACGGTGTCAATTACGGGCATACAGGGCTGGTCTATGAAGATTCAGACGGATATACCATCAAGACGATTGAGCAGAATATCGATGGCAACTGGGACTACTTGGAAGTAGGTGGCCCTTGTCGCTACAACGAACGTTCTGTAAATGAAATCGTTGGGTATATCGTACCGCCTGAAGAGGTTGAAACTGGCTGGCAACAGAACCAGTACGGTTGGTGGTGGGTTCGTGAAGACGGCTCATACCCAACCAATAAATGGGAGAAAATCAACGATGTTTGGTACTATTTCGATGATAAAGGCTTCATGAAACGTAGTACCTGGTTGAATTACAAGGATGCTTGGTACTGGTTCACGGATTCAGGCTCTATGGCCACTGGCTGGGCTCGTATCAATAATGCTTGGTATTTCTTCGATGAAGAAGGTAAGATGGCCACTGGTTGGATTAAGCATAAGCAGACTTGGTACTACCTCGACGCTAAAGAAGGTGCTATGGTATCTAACGCTTTTGTCCAATCAGCAGACGGAACAGGCTGGTACTACCTTAAAGCAGACGGAACAATGGCAGATAAACCAGAGTTCACAGTAGAGCCAGAAGGCTTGATTACGACTAAATAATTTTAAAAAATAAATAGAAAGGAAACTTTCTAAAATGTTCTTTCACCGCAGGCTCAGGCTTGCGGTTTTTTTGTTTGTCTGAATCAAGAAAACATCAAACCAACCGACATTAATGTCGGT
>ERZ773018.1104-NODE-1104-length-14844-cov-37.619041_pt1 | contig 14844 bp, 10 predicted proteins | sample MGYA00580840_ERZ773018 | MGnify/ENA primary metagenome ERZ773018 (study PRJEB29015, sample SAMEA2738125) | human oral metagenome | biome: human oral; feature: human-associated habitat; material: saliva | place: China | collected 2256 ... | reverse complement strand
CTCTTGGGATGCGCCACGGTTGCGTCCTCCAGCTTGTCAGCGTTGGGGGTCTTATCGGCAACCGGTGCCGGAGCGACCGTTGCCTCCGGCAGCGCCGGGACGGTGGGCGCATCAGTCGGGTTCACGCCCACGGTTGCCTCGGGCAGGGGTGCCACGGTGGGAGCATCGGTTGGGTTTACACCCACGGTTGCTTCGGGCAGGGGTGCCACGGTGGGTGCATCGGTCGGGTTCACACCGATAGTTGCTTCGGGCAGGGGTGCCACGGTGGGCGCGTCAGTGGGGTTCACGCCCACGGTTGCTTCCGGCAGCGCGGGAACTGTCGGGGCATCAGTGGGGTTTACACCCACGGTTGCTTCCGGCAGGGGTGCCACGGTGGGCGCGTCAGTGGGGTTCACGCCGATAGTTGCCTCGGGCAGGGGTGCCACGGTGGGTGCATCGGTCGGGTTTACACCCACGGTTGCCTCGGGCAGGGGAGCTACGGTGGGCGCGTCAGTGGGGTTTACGCCAACGGTTGCCTCGGGCAGGGGTGCCACGGTGGGTGCATCGGTCGGGTTCACACCGATAGTTGCCTCAGGCAGAGGAGCCACGGTGGGCGCATCCGTCGGAACCGCAGACACCACGGGCTCCTGCGCGAAAAGCTCAAGAGGCTTCTGAGCATCAAACGAGCCGTACTCAGCACCCTGAACGCCAGCCGCCATGGTGCCCGCAATGTACTTGTGAGAGGTATTCAGCGTCGCCGCGACATCCGCCGGAACCTTCACCTCCGTCTCAAAAGCACCGTTGTGAATCTGCGAAGCAGGCACGGTCACCTCAGCCACGAAGTGCATACCCGTCTGAGGAAAACGACCGGGAACCCACACATTCGTATCAGACACCACCACGCGCACACCGTGCGGGGTCGCCTCACCGGTGTAGCCGGTACCGCGCACCTTCAACACAGTCTCACCCTTGGTGTTCAAGCGCGGCGAATCCACCTGAAGAACCGGTGCGGCGCTATCCTTCACAACGTCCATGCGCAGCACCTGGCCGCCCGAATAATGGCCATCAACGGCGATATTGGCGACGAAGCTGTAGTTCTTCGCCGGGTCAATCAATTCTCCAGGAACGTAGTGGGTCGCAGTAGCTGTACCATCCTTGAACGGTCCCGCAACGTGCACCGTCTGAATCGGGTTCAGAAACGGGAAACCCCTATGGTTTGCCTCATGCAAGGCCGGGGAAAAAGCAGTAGTTTTCGCGGGCAGCTTCGTCGCCTTGAGCGTAATCTTGTTCAGACGCAGGGCGGTCTTCAGCTTACGGGTATTGGTCTCAACCTTGTAGTTGTAGACCGTAATAACCGGCGGGTTAACCGGATCCGGGGTATTAGCCGCTGCAACAGAAGGCAGAGCGCACAGGCTCAACGACGCGGCAAGAAGAACAGAAGCGCCAGCGCTACCGTAGCGGCGGGAACGAGAAGAGTTAGCCATCATGAAGTTCCTTCTACATGAGTGATTGAGTGATCCGCACTCTTCCTGTATCGCGCCAAGTCGAGTGCGTATACGGTACCGCGACATCGCGGTTAAATACACGGTAACACGCGCCTAAACGCATGAACCGGACATAAGATAACTCGCCGAAATATTACGTAAAACCAACGCCTACAGGGCGCACAATAGGGTGGATTAATAAGACAAATACGTACTGTGCCGGGTGGAGGATACGGAAATGCTAGGGTAGAAAGATGCCCACGCAGAAGAATCCGCAGAACCGAGTAGAAGCAGCCCAGCCCACCGAACACAGCGCTACTGAGCACAACGCCATCGACAGCACCCATCGCGTCGTGAATGTGTGCGCTGTAGCAATCCGCAACCGGGACGGGCTCGTACTCACCGTACGCAAGCAAGGCAGCGACGGGTTCATGATGCCCGGCGGCAAACCCGAACCGGGGGAGACCCCGCTACAGACCGCCTGCCGCGAAGTAAGCGAAGAAATCGGACTCACCCCCGACCCCACCCGGATGCACCACCGCGGACTCCTCGAAGCGGCGGCACTGAACGAGGCAGGCTTTACGGTACGCGCCGAAACCTACGAATACGCACCCACCGACGAGCAGCACGAACAGCTGGCTACGCTGGTGCCGCAGGCAGAAATCGCTGAGCTACGCTGGGTCAACCCCGCCATGAGCAGCCCCTCCGATTCTGCTACACAGGCACCGCTGAATACCGAGCAGATCTTCCCGCTGCTGGCGCGCACACCGCTACCGTAACCACCGCGCTCGTAACCATAGCGCCCAGCGCACGCCCCTGAACTGGCGGGTGGCACACATGAGGTACACAGGTGCATCCGGTACCCTCAACACAACAACATCTATCGGGGGTAGAACGCATAGAGGCGCTCCACCCCGCCCCCCATACACCCCAAGGAGAACCATGAAGAAGACCAACTACAACCTTGCCGTCTACTGCGGTGCACGCTCCGGCAACGACCCGCTCTTCACCACCCGCGCCCAGGAGCTCGGCACCCTCTGCGCCCAGAACAATATCGGCGTGGTGTACGGCGGCGGCCGCACCGGCCTCATGGGCACCGTCGCGGGCGCAACCCTGGACGCCGGCGGCGTGGTCTACGGCGTGGTCACCCACAAGCTGGTCGGCCTGGAGGGTGTGTACCCCGGCCAGACCACCCTCGAAATTGTGGACACCATGCACCAGCGCAAAATCGCCATGATCGACAAGGCTGACGCGTTCGTCGCCATGCCCGGCGGCCCCGGAACCCTCGAAGAGTTCTTTGAAGTTTTCAGCTGGCAGTTCCTCGATATTCACTCCAAGCCGGTCGCCCTGCTGAACGTCAACGGCTACTGGGACAAGCTCATCGATACCATGCACTACATGGCGTCCACCGGCCTGCTCAACGAACGCTACCTGGACGAGCTCATCATCGTCACCACCCCCGAGGAGCTGCTGGAGGCGCTCGCCAAGGACCTGGAACGCCGAGCCGCCGAAAAGAACACTGCTGAATAAAACCAACACTGCATAAAACCAACGCAGAAAACGAGATTGACCATGGCAACCACCCCCAACCAGGCACGCACCCTGCTGCTGACCTTCTTCGGCCCGTTCCCCGGGGTGCCCGTGAACCCCACCGTAGCGCTCGCCGAAGGTGCTCAGCGTCTGCTGGCCCGGATGCGCCCGGATTTGAACGTCATCACCCGGGAGCTGCCCGTCAGCTACGACGGTTCCAGCACCGCCCTGCGCACCGCCCTGCAGGAGGTGCAGCCCGACGCGCTCATCAGCCTGGGCGTGGCGGTTGGTCGCGACGTGGTCAGCCTCGAACAGGTCGCTATCAACCTGGACTCCGCCGGTATTGAAGATAACGACGGCGACCAGCGCTGCGATGAGCCGATTGCCCCCGGCGGTCAGGAGGCGTACTTCTCCTCCCTGCCGGTGCGCGCCAGCTTCGAGCGTCTGCGTGTGGCGGGGGAGCCGGTCGAGATTTCGTACACCGCCGGAACCTACGTGTGCAACCACGTGTTCTACGAGGGCCAGCGCATCAGCCGTGAACTGGGCTTGAGCATCCCCACCGGATTCGTGCACGTGCCCGCAATCTGCGCCGACGGCGAAGAGACCACCGAAGGCACCGGCATGACCGCTCACCGCGACGCCGGTGGCGTAGTACGTGACGAGCAGGGCATCCCGCAGCTGCCCGAATCCACCGTGGTGCGCATTATTGCCGAGATCGCCTCCGACACCCTGCCCGCCGTGAACTAACAGCACGGTATTGAGCTAAAACCCGTACAACAAAACCGCCGGATAGCCTCCCTAACTGGGAGCCTAACCGGCGGTTTGCGCATTTATGCTGAGCTAATTTGTGCTGAGCCTATTTGCTCTGGGCCAACACAGCCGGGCTATAAAACCGGCACATGCAGGCTGAAGCTACTACTTGGTGCGGTTCTTCAGGTAGTAGTCAATCAGCGAAGCAGTCGAAGAATCCTGACGAGCCAGAACCTCACGGTCACCCTCAATAGCGGGAACCAGGTCCAGCGCCAGCTTCTTACCGAGCTCAACACCCCACTGGTCGAAGGAATCAATACCCCAAACAACACCCTGAACGAAGGTGATGTGCTCGTACAGGGCAATCAGGGAGCCCAGAACGCGCGGGGTCAGGCGCGGCGCCATGATGGAGGTGGAGGGGCGGTTACCGCTGAAGATACGTGCGTTGACCACGTGCTCCGGGGTGCCCTCTGCACGAACCTCTTCCTCGGTCTTGCCGAAGGCGAGAGCCTGAGACTGCGCGAAGAAGTTAGCCAGGAACAGCTCGTGAACGTCCTGCTCGCCGTCCTTGGTCGGGTGGACCGGGTTTGCGAAGGCAAGGAAGTCCGCGGGAATCAGGCGGGTACCCTGATGGATCAGCTGGTAGAAAGCGTGCTGGCCGTTGGTACCGGGCTCACCCCAGAAGACCTCACCGGTGTCGTAGGTGACGAAGGAGCCGTCCGCGCGAACGGACTTGCCGTTGGACTCCATGGTCAGCTGCTGCAGGTACGCGGGGAAGCGGTGCAGGTACTGGTCGTAGGGCAGAACCGCGTGGGTCTCTGCGCCGAGGAAGTTCACGTTCCAAATGTTCAGCAGACCCATCAGAACGGGCACGTTCTGAGCCAGGGGAGCGGTGCGGAAGTGCTCATCCATTGCGTGGAAGCCGGCGAGGAATTCAGCGAAAACCTTCGGGCCGAACACGATAGCCAGGGAGGTGCCGATAGCGGAGTCTACGGAGTAGCGGCCGCCAACCCAGTCCCAGAAGCCGAAAGCGTTCTCGGGGTCAATGCCAAATGCCGCAACCTTGTCCAGTGCGGTGGAGACAGCCACGAAGTGCTTAGCCACAGCCTCGGACGCTTCCTTACCTTCCAGGGCGCCAGCCTCAGCCAGTGCGGACAGCAGCCACTCGCGTGCCACACGTGCGTTGGTCAGGGTCTCCAGGGTGCCGAAAGTCTTGGATGCGACGATGAACAGGGTGGTCTCGGGATCCAGACCGGAGACCTTCTCAGCCACATCGGTCGGGTCAATGTTGGAGATGAAGCGTGCGGTGATACCTGCATCTGCGTAGGGCTTGAGAGCCTCGTACACCATGACCGGGCCCAGGTCGGAGCCACCGATACCGATGTTCACAACGGTCTCGATGCGCTTGCCGGTGATGCCGGTCCACTCGCCGTTGCGCACGCGCTCAGCGAATGCGTAGATCTTCTTCAGCACGGCGTGAACGTCTGCGTCTACGTCCTGGCCGTCAACGGTCAGTGCCGGGGTGTAACCCTCGGGGCGGCGCAGCGCGGTGTGCAGTACGGCGCGGTCCTCGGTGACGTTAATGTGCTCGCCGGAGAACATCGCTTCGCGAGCCTGTTCCAGCTTGACCTCTTCAGCGAGCTTGAGCAGCAGCTCGACGGTTTCGGAGGTAATCAGGTTCTTGGAAAGGTCGACGTGCAGTTCGTCGGCGGTGAAGCTGAGCTTCTGCGCGCGTTCCGGGTCAGCGGCAAACCATTCGCGCAGGTTCGGGGTGAGGGATTTGTGATGAGCGGACAGAGCGGACCATGCGGAGGTGGTCGTGGGGTCAATAGAAGTAGTCATAGTTCCATTCTCTTATTTTCGGGTGCCTATGTCACCTCTTTCTGGGGTGATATGGAACGATACGGCGAAAAAATCGAAACCCGGCACGCTATTGTGGGCCTTGCAGTGTCAAGATGTAGAGTAAAATCCATGACTTCTTCACCTGAACACACACCCGCTGACACTCACGCGCCGCGCTACCTGCTCATTTCCCGCGAAGGGGAAACCCTCCTCAACGATGACGGAACCCTGCACTACCTGACCGGTAGCGATACTGCCGAGCCGCTGACCGAAGAGGCGATTCTTGCACGCAGCGTGATTCGCCCCGCCGCCTACGATGCTGACGCCCAGAAGAATACCGCGCAGAAGAATATCGGGGCGCAGGTGCATGTGCTCTACTGCGAGGACGAAACCCTCACACAGGTCGCCGCCGACCTGAACAACCCTCGGGTGCGCGCCTCCACCAGTGGATTCCGCTACTACCCGGTCCACGAGGACCCGGAGGGCCGCGCCCACTACGCCACCGCCCTGGCACGCCGCGACTACCTCATCGACATGCGCTACTCCGCCTACAGTGGCGAGGAGGCGCCCCTCGCCTCGAAGGGAATCCGCCGCACCGCCTCCGGCGAGATGGTGTTCCCCCGCATCGAACCCGCCGTCATGGCGCTGGTGACCAGCCGCGACGGCGAGCGCGTGCTGTTGGCGAATAACCGCCAGTGGCACCCCAACCGTTTCGCCCTCATTGCCGGATTCGTTGACCCCGGCGAAAACCTCGAAGAGGCAATTGCCCGCGAAGTCTACGAGGAAACCGGTCTGCACGCCCTCAGCACTGAGTACCGTATGAGTGATGTGTGGCCTTTCCCGCGTTCGCTCATGATTTGCTACCGGGTGCGCGTGGACGAGAGCGAACCTATCATCCATCACGACGGTGAGATTCGTGCCGCACGCTGGTTCACCGCCGCTGAGCTGCGTGAGGCGATTGCTATTTCGGAGGAGCGCGGCAACAGCGACGAGGACGACCCCGCCAAGCTGGAGTTGCCCGGCACGAACGCCGTCGCCCGCCGCATGATTGATGAGTGGCTCGCAGAAAAGCCCTAGTGATACACTGGTAGCTAAGCCCAACGGAGGGGGGTCCGTTTTGGCGTGCCCGGAAACGTTCTCGTCGCAGAGCGGGTCCATCGGCAAACACTCAAACCGGCAAACACCCCCAGATACCTATCTGTAGGTACTGCCCTGCGACCCCCGCGCTGTCTAGCGCGCACCCGTTGGCAAGACTATCCCCTAGATTTAAGCGAGAAACTTAACGCATGTCTGAAAATACCGCTTCGCGCCCCGACCTTCGCAATGTGGCCATCGTGGCACACGTTGACCACGGCAAGACCACCATCGTCGACGCGATGCTGCAGCAGACCAACGCCTTCTCTGCCCACGCAGATGTTGAAGACCGAGTCATGGACTCCGGTGACCTCGAAAAGGAAAAGGGCATCACCATTCTGGCGAAGAACACCACCGTGTTCTACAGCGGCCCTTCCGCCAACGGTGAGACCATCACCATTAACGTTATTGACACCCCCGGCCACGCCGACTTCGGTGGCGAGGTGGAGCGCGGCCTGTCCATGGTTGACGGCGTTGTGCTGCTCGTGGACGCATCCGAAGGTCCGCTGCCCCAGACCCGCTTCGTGCTGCGTAAGGCGCTGGCTGCTAAGCTGCCCGTGATCCTCGTGGTGAACAAGGTTGACCGCCCCGACTCCCGTATTGACGAGGTCGTTGGCGAGTCCATGGACCTGCTGCTCGGCCTGGCATCCGACCTGGCGGACGAGGTTCCCGACCTGGACCTGGACGCTGTGCTGAACGTTCCGGTGGTGTACGCATCCGGTAAGGCTGGCGCCGCATCCCTGAGCCAGCCCGCAGACGGCCAGCTGCCCGACAACGACGATCTTGAGCCGCTGTTCAAGACCATCATCGAGCACGTGCCCGCCCCCACCTATGATCCGAACGAGGTTCTGCAGGCACACGTGACCAACCTGGACTCCTCCCCGTTCCTGGGTCGTCTGGCACTGGTCCGTATCTTCAACGGCACCCTGAAGAAGGGCCAGACCGTTGCCTGGGCACGTCACGACGGTGAAATCAAGAACGTTCGCATCTCCGAGCTGCTGGCGACCAAGGCTCTCGAGCGTGTTCCCGCAGAGTCCGCTGGCCCCGGCGAGATCGTCGCAGTGGCTGGTATTGAGGACATCACCATTGGTGAAACCCTGACCGACGCTGAGAACCCCAAGCCCCTGCCGCTGATCAAGGTGGACGATCCCGCGATCTCCATGACCATCGGTATTAACACCTCCCCGCTGGCTGGCCGCGTCAAGGGCGCAAAGGTCACCGCACGTCAGGTGAAGGACCGTCTGGACCGCGAGCTGATCGGTAACGTGTCCATCAAGGTTCTGCCCACCCAGCGTCCTGACGCGTGGGAAGTTCAGGGTCGTGGCGAGCTCGCCCTGGCTATCCTCGTGGAGCAGATGCGCCGTGAGGGCTTCGAGCTGACCGTGGGTAAGCCCCAGGTGGTTACCAAGACCATCGACGGCAAGGTCTACGAGCCCATGGAGCACATGATCATTGACGTGCCCGAGGAGTACCTGGGCGCTGTCACCCAGCTGATGGCTGCGCGTAAGGGCCGCATGGAGAACATGGCGAACCACGGTACCGGTTGGGTCCGTATGGAGTTCGCTGTTCCCGCACGTGGTCTGATTGGTTTCCGTACTCAGTTCCTGACTGAGACCCGCGGTGCCGGTATTTCTTCCTCCTACTCGATTGAGCACGAGCCCTGGGCTGGCGAGATTGAGTACCGCACCAACGGTTCGCTGATTGCTGACCGTGCCGGCGTGGTGACCCCCTACGCGATGATTAACCTGCAGGAGCGCGGCACCTTCTTCGTGGAGCCCACCTCCGAGGTGTACGAGGGCATGATCGTTGGTATGAACTCCCGTGCAGACGACATGGAAGTTAACATCACCAAGGAAAAGAAGCTGACCAACATGCGTTCTTCGACCGCGGACAACTTCGAAAACCTGACCCCGCCGAAGAAGCTGACCCTGGAAGAGTCCCTCGAATTCGCTCGTGAAGACGAGTGCGTTGAGGTGACCCCCGAGGCGATTCGTATCCGTAAGGTCATCCTGGATTCCAACGAGCGTGTCCGCGAGTTCCGCCGCCGCGCCCGTGCGAATGACTAATACCGCGTCAACGACTAATGCCGCGGAAGACGTTACATCCTTGAGGCTGTAACTGCCGCGCTGTCGTTGCCCAGTAGCTGTGGTTGACCAAGCGCCGCCGCTACCTTCTGAAGAGGAGGTGGCGGCGGCTCTGTTTAACCACCCGGATTCGTTCGGGACATAATGGCGGGGCAATGGGGGAGGGGCGAGGAGAGCCGGGCGCTTTTGCTTTCTGCCTAAAACCGCCTCCAAAAACTGCCTCCGAAAAGCCCGAACACCCCGCGCTGTACATGCGAGTGTGTAAGATAAAATAATGCGCCTGCACGGTGGCGGCACTTATCTGCTGCTCACCTCTGCCGCTCAATGATGTAAATTGCCGGCGCGCTATTGATTGTCCGACAAACCAACCCTGCGTATGAGAGGGAAAGCCTGTGTCTGAAACCGAGAACACTCAGCCTGATTCTGCGACCCCCAGCTATCCCACGCAGGGTGAGCGCATCGCCCCCGGCTCGCGCCGTGACCTGCTGCCGAATAACTACGATGCGAAGAAGGCACGCATCCTGTTTGTGCATGCACACCCGGACGACGAAACCTCCTCGACCGGTGCGACCATGGCGTACTACGCGCAGAAGGGTGCGGAGGTGTACCTGCTGACCGCTACCCGCGGTGAGCTGGGCGAGGTCATTCCCGAGGAGCTACACCACCTGGAGGTCGGTAAGCCCGGTTGCCGTGATAACGGTGAGGCGCTGGGCGAGTACCGTACCGGTGAGCTTGCCAGCGCTGTTAAGGCGTTGGATGTGAAGAAGCAGTTCTTCCTGGGCCAGGCGCCCGCCGTCGCGGAGGGCGCGCTGCCGCTGTACCGTGACTCCGGCATGGCGTGGGGCCCGGAGGGCAAGCCCGTCGCCAACCCGGTGGCGGCGGAGGATTCGTTGACCGCGCAGCCGCTGGAACCGCAGGCTCAGGCGCTGGTTGCCGCTATCCGTGCCCTCACCCCGGATGTTCTGGTCACCTACGATTCGGACGGCGGCTACGGCCACCCCGACCACGTGCGCGTGTACGAGATCGTGCACCGTGCCCTGCAGATCCTTGAAGATGACGAGGACCGCCCGATTCTCACCTGGGGCATTGAGGGCGAGTTCGATACGGCGGATCAGCGCCTGCAGGCGGCAATCTACGGTGACGGCACCGCCAAGCGCAAGGCAATGGAGGCGCACCGCACCCAGATTACGGTGGTGGACGAGAAGACTTTCGAGTACTCGAATAAGGTGCCGCAGAAGATTTCTGCCGTGGAGACCTTCCGCGTGCTCGACGGCGACCCGACCGCAACCGTGCACCCGAAGCCGCAGGAGGCGGGCCTGGTGGCGGGCGTTCTGACCGGCTCGATTCTGGGTATTTTTGCCGGTATTGCCGGCTCGATTTACCACGCCTGGGTCGTGTACGCGGGGGATACAGCCCTGCCCCTCGGCTTGCTGGTGGCGTACCTGACGGTTTTCTTTACCGCCCTGTGGTGCGCCCTGTCGTTGCGTCGCGGCTACGCGGCGGCGGTCGTGGCTGTTGCGGTGTTCGTGACCGTGTACGTGCTCGGTTACGGTCGCCCCGATTCGCCGTTCGTGCTGGTGAACCCGAGCCACTCGGCGATTGGCCTGTACGGTGCCCTGTGGTGGTTTGGCGCCCCGGTCGCGGCGATGCTGGGCATGCTCGTGTACACGCGCGCTCGCGTGAAGGATGCGCAGTATTTCTCGCCGCGTGCGGCGCATCAGCGTGCTCGCGCTAAGAAGTAGGCGCCAAGAAGTAGTCGAAGCCTATCACTACGTCATAACCTCAGGGGAGGGGGCGTTCCGGTTTGCCGGGGCGCCCCTCCTGCTGTTTTGGGAATGCTGTTGTGGGTGCTTGCGCCGTTGCTGTCTTCTAAACGCGCAAGATAGAGGGCAATAGGAAAGAAAATGTATGCGTTATTCGGTAAATTGTGCAGGGTGGAAATAGTGGCGACTTCATCAAAAAATTCATGTGACGAAGATTTCATTTTTGGCTTAATCTATTTTTAAAAGCCTGCCGACTAGCAATAACGCAAAGAAATACCAGGTCAGCCTAGCCTAAAAAATACCCCCACAAACCCGTGAGCGTACTGTCTGATACACCACGAAAATACGGTTAAACAGCCGGTGCGCGATAGACTATACACAGACTTCCCCGCCGGGTACCACCTACTCGGCGGTTTACTCTGTAGATTCTGCCCTGCAGCAGACGACCCGCAGAACGGCGGGCACGGGGCGAACAGCTTGTAGAAAGGCACACCAATGACCTACGTAATCGCGCTTCCCTGCGTGGATGTCAAAGACCGCGCATGCGTTGAAGAATGCCCCGTCGACTGCATCTACGAAGGTGATCGTACCCTCTACATCCACCCGGATGAGTGCGTGGACTGCGGCGCCTGCGAGCCCGTCTGCCCCGTAGAAGCAATCTACTACGAAGACGACGTCCCCGAAGAGTGGACCGAATACGTCAGCGCCAACGCTGACTTCTTCGACGACCTGGGTTCCCCCGGTGGTGCAGCAAAGCTTGGCCCCACCGGCAAGGACGTGCCCTTCATCGCGGCACTGCCCCCTCGTGGTGAGTAGTAGCCTGCGGCGAGTAACCCAAAGCGGCGAATAGTAGCTACAACCGCATAGACTAACCGCACCCGCTTAACGGGTGCCAAGAGCCTCCATCTAGCACTCGGTGCCCACGCACCGTCTAGGCGCTGGAATGGAGGCTCTTGCCATAGGCACGCCAGCGCCCGGACGCTAGACTAAAATGACGAAAACTTATTCCCAAGCAACCAGGTGACACAATGACTTACGGCCTGAACCTGCCCGAATACCCCTGGGAGGCGCTCGCCCCCTACCGCGCAACCGCAGCCGCCCACCCGGACGGTCCGGTGGACCTGTCCATCGGCACCCCGGTCGACCCGACCCCGCAGAACATTCGTGAGGCGCTGGCGGCTGCCTCCGACGCTCCCGGCTACCCGACCACCCACGGCGCCCCCGCCCTGCGTGAGGCTATTGCCGAGTGGTTTGCGCGCCGCCGCGGCGTGACCGATCTGAGCCCGGACGCGATCATGCCCACGGTCGGTTCGAAGGAGCTCGTGGCGTGGCTGCCGTTCCTGCTGGGCCTGGGCCCGGGCGATGTGGTCGTGTACCCGCGCGTTGCGTACCCCACCTACGATATGGGTGCCCGTTTTGCCCGCGCCGAGTCTGTGCCCGCCGACAGCCTGGACGAGCTGGATGCCGACACCCGTAGCCGTGTGAAGCTGATTTGGGTGAATTCCCCGGCGAACCCGAACGGCGTGGTGCGTACCGTGGAGCAGCTGCGTGAGGTTGTGGCGCAGGCGCGTGAAATCGGTGCCGTGGTGGCGTCCGACGAGTGCTACGCGGAGCTCGGTTGGGGTGCCTGGGATGAGGCGCGTGGTGGTCAGCCGGTGCCGTCCATCCTGGATCCTCGTGTGTGCGATGGCGACTTCACCGGCCTGTTTGCCGTGTATTCGCTGTCGAAGCAGTCGAACCTCGCCGGTTACCGTGCCGCGTTCATTGCCGGTGCCCCCGAGCTGATGCCGAACCTGATTAATAGCCGCAAGCATGCCGGCATGATTGTGCCCGCCCCGGTGCAGGCTGCCATGATGGTGGCGCTGGCTGATGAGGCGCATGTGGAGGCGCAGAAGGACCTGTACCGTGCCCGCCGCGAGGTGCTGGAGGAGGCGATTATCGCCGCCGGTGGTCGCATTGAGAATTCTGAGGCTGGCCTGTACCTGTGGACCACTTTCGGCGAGTCTACCTGGGATTCGATTGGTCGCCTGGCGGAGCTGGGTATTATTGCTGGCCCCGGCGTGTTCTACGGCGAGGACGGCGAAGGCTACGTGCGTATCGCCCTGACCGCCTCCGACGAGGCGGTGGCGAAGGCTGCTGAGCGTCTGAAGGCATCTGCATCTAAGTAACGTTGCCGTCGGGTAGCTCCCGGCTGAGCTACAGTTCCGGCAGCTGTGCAGTTCCGGTAACTACCTAGCCCGAAGCGCACAAAAGTGCCCGATAGGTGAGATAACACCTATCGGGCACTCTTCAACACCCCTCACACGGGGCTAAAACAGCTTAGGCTTCGTAACCGTTGGGGTTGTTCTTCTGCCAGTTCCAGTGGTCGCGAACCATGGTCTTAATGTCGCGGCTAGCGCTCCAACCCAGATCCGCCAGAGCGGAGGAAGGATCAGCGTAAGAGACTGCAACGTCACCGGGGCGACGATCCACAATCTTGTACGGCAGCTCCTTACCGCACGCCTCCTCGAACGCGTGCAGAACCTGCAGAACCGAGTAGCCGTTACCGGTACCCAGGTTCCAGGTGTGCAGGCCGCCGTGCTGGGTAATGTAATCCAGCGCCTTCAGATGGCCGTCAGCCAGGTCAACCACGTGGATGTAGTCGCGCACGCCGGTGCCGTCAACGGTCGGGTAGTCGTTGCCGAAGACGTTCAGGTGTTCGCGGCGACCCACAGCAACCTGCGCGATGAAGGGCACCAGGTTGTTCGGGATGCCCGCCGGGTCCTCACCAATACGGCCGGACTCGTGCGCACCAACGGGGTTGAAGTAACGCAGCAGAGCGATGTTCCACTTGGAGTCGGACGCAGCCAGGTCAACCAGCATGTCCTCGATGTGCTCCTTGGTGCGGCCGTAGCAGGACTGCGCATCCATGTTCATCTTCTCAATCAGAGGCATGGACTCGGGCTCACCGTACACGGTAGCGGAGGAGGAGAATACGATGGAGTGGCAGTCAGCCTCGTCCATTGCGTACAGCAGGTTCAGGGTGCCAGCCACGTTGGTCTGGTAGTACCACAGCGGCTTCTCTGCGGACTCGCCCACAGCCTTCAGACCCGCAAAGTGAATCACAGCGTCGGGGCGAACCTGCTTGAAGAGAGCCTTCATGCCTTCGAGGTCGAGCAGGTCAACCTTGTGGAACTCGGGGGCGCGGCCAGCGAGTTCAGCGACGCGCTTGAGGGACTCCTCGGAAGAGTTTGCAAGGTTATCCATGACGACGACGTCGTGACCTGCCTTGAGCAGTTCAAGTACAGTGTGGGAGCCGATGTAGCCGGCGCCGCCGGTAACGAGTACCTTCATGATGTCCTTTCGGGCTTTATGTATCCGGAACAAGCGTTCCGGATGGGGGACAAAAGCTGTTGAGCTGTATCTAATAGTACAGCCGTGCGCGGGGCGTAAGTACTGCGGGACACTGTGCGCTTGTGCACTCTGGTGTGAGCACGTGGGAGGCGTTATTTAGGTGTGTCGATACTCGCCTTCGCTTAGCGTCTGGACCCGACTCTCAGCTGATTTCTGAGCCGACCTCTAATCCCACCAGAAATACCACTGGCGGCTCTGGTGAATAAACTCCGTCAGCTGCTCAAAATCCTCAAACACCTGGAACGGAAGATCGGAACAGAACGCGAACTGCTCGACCGCCAGCTTCTTCGCCTCCAACGGATCGGCCACGGGGCGTTCCACCAGAAATTCCAGGCAATCAGCATTGTCAAGAGCCGCCGGGATCGCACCGTACTTTTCACGCCAATAGTGGGTGAACGCCAGCTGCGTTTCAGCATTCGGGCAGTTATTCCAGCCGCCAAAGGGCAAGTACGCGGGAATATCTGCGGGGTCATCGGTCGGAATCTGCAGCAGGAGCATCTCGCCCTGCTCCTCATCCGAGAGCTCGTAGCAGAGTAGGGCAGAAAGAATCGGGGCGTCATCTTCGGGCTCCTCATCGGGCAGAAAATCGGAGCTCATAAACTCGTCAATAAGCTCGTCAATAAGCTCGTTGAGGTTGAAGTCGTCCGGGTCGTCCTCGCTAGTATTTTCGCCATCGTCGGTAACCCTGTGCAGCTGCTGGGCAATGGCGGCGCTGCCGTACTCTTCAGCGGAGGCGCCGCCTCGGGCGGTACGGTAACGCTGCAGGACAGCACGAGTGTAGGCACTCACCTGCTCGGGGGTCAGCGTCTCAACATCGTCAATGATGTCGTGCTCAAGGGACACCGCAATGACCATGCTTTCAAGCACCGTATCGTTCAGGTTCAG
>ERZ773018.1099-NODE-1099-length-14886-cov-5.634212_pt1 | contig 14886 bp, 14 predicted proteins | sample MGYA00580840_ERZ773018 | MGnify/ENA primary metagenome ERZ773018 (study PRJEB29015, sample SAMEA2738125) | human oral metagenome | biome: human oral; feature: human-associated habitat; material: saliva | place: China | collected 2256 ... | reverse complement strand
AAATATCTGCAAGAATTATAATGTAAAGGTACAAAAACTTGCAGATATAAACAAACAATTTACAGGATAATGTACTATGAATCAGTAGAATATTAGGTTTATAAGGGAGGACTATATAATATATGGATTTACAAATTAAGTTGTCCTGATTTGTAAAGAAAAGTGTAAGCTAAAACAATAGTTTCGCTATCGTTTTTCAAAAGTGCCTATTTTACATTGCAAAGGTACATATAAACTATGAAAAACGGAAAAATGTAGCGATAACGTTATCAATCAAAGACTTAAAAGGGCTTTTGGAAGTAGCGTAAAGCCAACCGTGTACGGTCTTTATGCCAAACAGTGACAGCGTACCGTCTCCTATTCGTAACCCCTGCAAGGGTAAGAATGGAGAGTTGGAAAATCAAGGAAATTCGCTCTGAAACAGGCTGTTAGGCTGAAAATTCCCACCCTTCGGTTTCTTATTCCGCGTTCCCCTCGATTTGCTTAGTGGACAACTGCTCCACAGTAAATAATTTTGCAAATGAAAGGAACAAAAGCAATGAGAAGTACATTTTCAGTCATCTTCTATTTGAAGAAGGACAAGGTAAAGAAAGACGGTACATCGCCCATCATGGGACGCATCACCGTGGACGGCACGCAAGCGCAGTTCAGCTGCAAGCTCTCCATTGATTCAAACCTCTGGGGCATCAAGGGTGGTCGTGCGATTGGTAAGAGTGTAACGGCACGGGAGACCAACCGGATGCTTGACAAACTCCGTGCAGGTATCACGAGGCATTATCAGGAAATCATGGAGCGCGACAGCTTTGTCACGGCCGAGAAAGTCAGGAATGCTTTCCTTGGCTTGGAATACCGCTGCCAGACGCTCATAAAGATTTATGACCACTTCATGGAAGATTATGCCAAGAAAGTCGACTGCGGCATGAAAGCAAAGAGCACATTGACAAAATACCATGCCGTATACAGTCACTTAAAGGACTTTCTGCAATCACGCTATCATGTGAGTGACATCGCCCTAAAAGAAATTCAACCAACATTCATCACCGATTTTGAAACTTACCTGCTTGCAGAAAAACACCTGCATTGCAACTCTGTCTGGGTATATTCCTGTCCCGTCCGTATGCTGCTGCACAGGGCGGTAGAAAACGGCTGGCTGATGCGTTATCCGTTCCCTGACTGCAGTGTGCCGAAAGAAGAAACAGAAAAAGGATTCCTTACCAAAGAGGAACTCGGACAGCTTATCAACGCCCCGAAGATGAACTTCAAGCGGACATTCATCCGTGATCTGTTCCTCTTCTGTGCCTTTACGGGATTGGCTTACATAGACCTGAAGAACCTTCGGGAGGAAAATATCGTGTCCAACCCGCTCGACGGCAGCGTGTGGATACATATCCATCGACAGAAGACAGGTGTGGAAACGAATGTTCGCCTGCTTGACATTCCCCTTCAAATCATGAAGAAGTACAAAGGCCTGTGCGACGACGGGCGTGTCTTTCCCGTTCCGTCCTATAATTCCTGCAAAATGATACTACGTACCGTCATGAAGAAATGCTGCATCCACAAATACATTACTTGGCACATGGCGCGTCACACGATGGCAACGGTGGTATGCCTTTCCAACGGCATGTCTATCGAGTCTATCAGTAGCGTATTGGGGCACAAGTGTATCTCCAGTACACAGATATACGCCAAGATTACCAATGAGAAATTGAACAAGGAAATGAATATACTCTCGGAGAAACTTGCCGACATCGGTGAATTCGTCACCTCGGAAACTTTTGCGTAATGGTACGAAAAATAAAAATGCCTTTATTATGTGGAAATACTCGTCTAAAGTGGTCCCCTTTGGCTCATTTAAGCTGGCCCTGTTGTAATCGTGCAAAGTGGTCCTATAGAATCATTTAAAGTGGTCCTGTTTTATTTCGTTTTTGAGTTTATCTTTTTTGTGTAAAAGTAGTATCTTTATCTGTAAATTGTTTTTAACTAAATAATTCGCAGATAACTATGCCTAACCATTCCATTAAGATGATTAAACTTCGTCAAGTATTCGGCCTTTACGGCTCTGGATATGGCTCACGTTCCATATCTACCACACTTGGTATTTCCCGTACAACCATCAGGAAGTATCTTCGTATTTTTAATGAAAGCAGTTTATCCTTAAAAGAACTTCTTTGTAAGGATGATACCACGCTTTTTGATTTCTTTGGACTTGCTCCAACAACTCATCACAGTCCCCGATTAGATGTGCTCTCAGCTCTACTTCTCGACTATGCCAAACGCCTCAGAAAGCGTGGTGTAACAAGAAAAGCACTCTACTCGGAGTATATTAAACGTTATCCACAAGGGAATACTCAGTCGGATGCAACATATGCGCCTGCTGGGAATGCATGCGGCCTTCAAGGCTTCACAAGAGAATTTTACACTTGATAAAATGACCAACGATGAGTTTGTCTCATGGCTTATTACCAATGAGTGGGATGACAGATGCAACCGAACTATCGAAAGGCTTGTCAAGGCTGCAGGCTTTAGATATGAAGCTTCCTTGGAGCATATAGATTACGATGTAGACAGAGAGTTGGATCGCAATCTGATACAACGATTGGCTGACCTTGGTTTCATGAGCGAAGGTAGAAATCTGTTCATAGTGGGCAGTACCGGAACTGGGAAAAGCTACATTGCTACAGCACTTGGATATAGGGCATGCCAGAAAGGGTACAAGGTGCTTTATGCAAATACAGCAAAGCTAATGGCAAAATTAAAAGTAGCAAAAGCCAAGGGGAGCATCCTGCAGGAACTCAAGAAAATAGAACGTACAGAACTGCTCATTCTCGATGATTTCGGACTACAACCTTTAGATACTACAGCAAGAAATCTGCTCATGGATATAATAGAAGACAGACCTGAGAAGAAATCAACCATCATCGCATCGCAAATACCCATAGGAGCATGGTACGAAGCTATTGCTGACCAAACCGTAGCTGATGCAATCATGGATAGAATCATACATGGGGCAATTAAAATTCAATTGAAAGGAGAATCTATGAGGAAAAGAAAAAATATATGAAAGAAAAGAAAAACAAAAGAAAGTGAGAAATCACTTGCAATGTAAAGATATTATATCTATTTTTGCAAAATAAATAGTAGTAATAACCGGCAAAAGAAGATACGATTGAGAAGCCAAAAAAAGATGAACGATAATAATAAAAGTTATAAAATAACTACATAGGGTCAGTTTCGAAGATTACATGGGGATAGTTTCAATGATTTTTCATTCTATAGGCTTACATAAAGATTCTTTTATATAAGAGTCTATTACAGGTTTAACTCGCATGTCATTCTTATATTTATTCCAGAACTCATCAAAGGCATCTGCTATTTGTAGCAGTTGTTTGTCATCTGCCAATTCGTAGCGACCGTATATGTCGTTCATTTCATTGAACAAGACATCATCCTTGGCACTATCGGCTATTTCTTGGAAGAAGGTTCTCATATTACTCTGGATTCTGAACTTCACATTTGATACTCTATAGACTGAAAAATCCTCTTTATTCCACAAGTGACGAGAAACAAGCATTCGCATGGTTTCACCTCGTCCAAATAGATCCAACAGCGTACCTATGCAATTATTATACGTCAGTTTATCTGAACCATCAATACCTTCAAGGAAGGCTCTTGGCACTTCACCACGGATTCCGTTTCTTTTGAATGCGTCGTCTCCCTTATAATAGGACAACTCTGATGACACAATCTGAAGGGTTTTCTGACAACGCTCCTTGTTGAAATAGTTCTCCAGAAAATCTGCGAAGATTTCATCAGGAGATACAAGGTCAAATAAGGTCAGACATGAACGAAGCTTCATGGCATCCAACATTCCTAATATCTCTTCAGCATCACCATAGACAGGAAGAGCGTTCATGACTTCATACAAGCGTTTGCCCAACGTATCATGTCTAAGATACGCCAAGGCTTCAAGCAAGGACTTGATGCTAAACTTCTGAGACGTGCTGCTATGTCCCAGCCCATGGATTTGTGGGAATACATACCACATCCAATGAGACTGTTTCCAACCGTCCTTTATTTCTTTCAAGGCAATATTGTATGAATCGTAAGTGTCTTGTGCTTTTACGAATCTCTCTAAATCAAACAGATCAACGTTATCGTACATATTATGTCCTCCTTACTTTATTGATTAACAAATTGGTTGTACGTTGTCAAACAAAAGTGCGCAACTGCAAATATAGTTACTTACTCTGATATTTCATAGTTTTACTGCGTAAAAGAGCCTGTCTTATAAAACTTTGGTGGTCAGATGATTATGCATTATCCGTTTACTTGGCAATTAAATGTAGCTAAGTATTGTAATAATTACAATAACATTGATTGTTATTTAAAAAGAAATGTATACCTTTGCGACATATTAACTATTTATAGTTAGATGCTTACAGCAAATAATAGCGGAGGTTGTTATTATGCTGTAGCAATTTATTTACATTTTTATAAACAGAATATAACATTTTAGGATCAAACATTTATGAACAAAATTGCATCATTAGTACAGTTCGTACTCGAACTGGCAGCATCTCTAAAGGGGATAGGAATTCATTTAGTACGCGTTGCAATCTTTATAATTTTTGTATGGATTGGTGGTTTGAAATTCTGGAACTACGAGGCAGAAGGTATTGTGCCTTTCGTTGCTAATAGTCCGTTTATGAGTTTCTTCTATGCTAAGGACGCGCCTGAGTATAAAGATTATAAGCTGAAAGAGGGAGAATTCGACAAAGTTAAGCACGAATGGCATAAAGAGAATAACACTTATACCTTCTCACATGGCTTAGGTTTGGCTATTATGTCGTTTGGTATATTGACATTGTTGGGCATTTGGTTCCCAAAGATTGGCTTTGTTGGAACGGGATTAGTTATAATAATGACTATTGGAACGCTTTCTTTCCTTGTTACAACGCCCGAAGCATGGGTACCCGACCTTGGAAGTGGAGAGCACGGATTCCCGTTATTGACGGGCGCAGGCAGATTGGTTATTAAAGATGTATGTATTCTTGCTTCGGCAGTAGTAGTATTAGCAGATTGTGCACAGCGAATTCTTAAGAAGCAACGATAATATTAACAGGATTCATTAGAATAAAAAAAGGGAGTAGACTTTATGAGCTACTCCCTTTTTCATTTGCTATTTTCAACATCAAATTGATGTTTCGTTTTTTAAGATTAAATCAATTAGCAGACATTTATTTATCGTTTGATGAACTTCACAGACTGATTGGCAATTTTAACGACGTACATTCCTGGAGCAAAGTTCTCGATGTTGAGTGTTGCTTGCGAACCATTTGCGGCAATAGTGCGCATACATGCACCGGTAGCACTGAATATTTGCAAGGTTTTTCCTACAAGATTTGCTGGAATATTTATCATGAGCTGATTTCCAACGACGTATGTTTGCAGCGGTTTCACGGTGGTTTTAATGTCGTTAATGCTGCTGGCTGTACCAGTTGGCTCGTAAGTTATTTCTGATTCATCAGTTGTTTCGCCTACCGGCGCATGTAAGAAGAACTTCTCCATTGGCAACTCTTTGAATAGCGTACAGTTCAGAGGACCTTGCAATGCCCATTCAGCTTCGGTAGCTTCGAGTATCATAAATGTTTCAGAAGCAAGTTTTGTTTTGTCGTATACGTATTCTTTTTGGAATCCATTGCTACTACCGTGTTCATCAATATCGCCATCATCATCGTAGTGCCATGTCCATGTCAGTCGGTCTTGAACAGTGTAGTTAGGACCAGGAACCTTCTTTATAGAAATGCGACGACCTTTTTCATCGTATTTAAATTCTTCTTTCCACACAAGTTCATCGCCCTCTGGGTATATCTGACTAACGCAGCTGACGTGTCCGTTATCGTCATATTCTACTTTACAAATGCGTCCAACGTTTTCTTCTATCTTATCTAATGGATAGTCGTATTGGCGAATATCTACACGAGCGAGGCGCATTTGGTCATCGTAAACAAACTTCATAATGACATCTTCGGTAAGTGTGTTTACATCGGGTTCAGTGCCGTGGTGCGTAGCGCGAGTATATTCGGTTACATATCCGTGTTCGTCGCGTTTGTAAATGTGTCTGGAAGAAGTAACCGGAAAGTTATTGCTGGTGTTTAAAGCCACTTCTTCTTTCTTAATCATGTAGCCCTTTTCGTCGTATGAGTAGTTGTAAACATAAACTGCAGGGGTTTTGTTCATGCCGTATTCTTCTCTGATAAGACAGCCGCGTTCATCGTAAATGTACTTTGTTGTCTGCTCGTCTTCCGAACCTTTCCAATCTACTACCTGCGCCATTCTGTATTTGTAGACTGCTGGGTCGGCGCGAAAATAGTTGGGAGCCATCTTAACTTGGGCTGTACTAACTTGTGTTGTGGCGAACATTATTGTCGCCATGGTCAAACGTAATAGTTTTTTCATTGTTTGTTTTTAATTATTTAATTGTTACTGATTGGTAGACGTGTCGTACAACTATGCAATTGAATGTACGTCATTGAGAATGAAAGGAACCTTTTTAGAGTTCCTTTCTATGTTTCTGATTAATTATTTTTTACATATTTATATCTGAAGCTGACTTCCTTCTGCTTGCCTGTTGCGTCTTTCAAACCTGTAAACTGGATAACAGCATAGCTTCCGTCTTTGAACTTAACAAGGAATACGGGTGTCTTTTCTGGGTCTGATTTTGCCATTGTGAGTGTATATTCTCCCATAGTACCACTTACTTTGTGCATCCAGTAGTAGAGTCCCATGTTCACATAGCTTTTCATATAGCCGAGAACGGCAGGTTTTTGCATCATACCTCGCATATCGTAGATAAGGTAAGCCTTTACATCGCTTACCCATTTTACGTTTGTTGGCAATGTTTTAATGGTGTTTATGTCGGTTGTATCAGACATGTGAGCTTCTCCGCCATTGGTCATTACGTCGTAAACATGAAAGGCCAAGTGCCATTTTTCAGGTGCATTAGATGGGCGTTCATCTACCATTTTTGTTACGTCGTATGTTCCAAATCGGTCTTTCTTTTTACCATCTGCCGAATAGGTACGCCATTCCTGTGCACTAACATCATCTTTCATTACAGTTTCTCCAGTTTCAAGATTAACGTAAACCCACTTGTCGTAGTCTTCCATTGTCTTTCTTTGTGTGACGAAAGAAAGTGTTTTTGTTGGTACATCATCTGGTTGGTCAGGTTTCGGAGTTGGTGCATCTTCGCTTCCGCACGATGCAAGCAACAATACAGAAAGGCATGATAATGCCAAAATTGATTTAAGATTCATGATTAATAGTATTTAAATTTATAAAATTAGTTGAACTGAGTGCAAAATTACCGAATATGAAAAAGTCGCACAATACCTTATACTTAGTATTTTGAGTCAATTCGAGTAGGTATCTTTTTTTGCTTTTTCGGTCATTATAGACTGATTAAGTTCAGAAATCTTCTTTTTCATTTCTTACTCTTATCGGTAAGAAAGTCCATTATCATACCGATAGTAACGCATTATCAGACATGTGATAATCAATTAACATACATATGATAATGCATTATCAGACGTATGATAATCAATTTTCATACATATGATAATGCGTTATCATGCCGATGATAACGGAATAAGATACCGATAAACTAGACGAAAATATTATATGAAAAAGCAAAAAATAATAGAAACCAATGGGCGACAACTTAACTAAAACACTCAAAAGCAAATAAAATAAAGATATCTTCTTTATTGAGGCATCATTCTATTTGATTTATACCTACTTATGGTTAATTATTATTAGGAATGCAAAAACCTAGTCGGTTCAAACTTTTTTCTAAGAAATCAGGTTTTCACAATAAAACTTTTGTTTTTCATGCTTCTATCTGCCACCGCAGTAAAGAGCAACAATGCGAGGAGCAATTCTGCTGAGCAACCAATGTAAAGCTACACCGAGAACAAGCATCAAAAGCGGACTCAGCAAATAAATAGCAAAGCCCTCGAATGTATTATGAGGAACTATTATTCCACGTTTCATCAAGAAAATAATTCCGCCAAGCGCCATCGTGTGATAAGCAAATACGAAGAAAGAAGCATCAGTTAAGAATGTAGGCAGTGGAAATCCAATTTTATTTTGACGTTTGCGATGCTCTAAAAACTGTGTTACCATCGAAATTGTGAAGACAATCAGACCTGCATACATTAAGTTAGCACTCTCTACCTGCCACGCAAACACTGCAAAAAACAATCCACCCCATTTTAACGGACGCATAACATCAACAAATTTTATCTGCTTAATGCTGAAGAAAGCACCGAAAGAAAAGAATAAAAGTCCTTGCAAATTAAGTCCAGGCAAATCGTAAGGAACCCAGCGCGAAGCGTAAAGCAAAGCAACAAACAACAAAGTCGGCACTTCTTTTCGCACATCGGTAAGCCATTTCAACACCTTATATATTATAGGCGAGAAAAGACAAAGTACCATTAAGTCGCGAATGAACCAAAAGGGAATTACTAAAGGCGCAGCTATTCCGCCCTGTCCGTCAATCTTACTAATATCCCAAAAGCACAACAACCAATCGGAAACGCTAAACTGCTCGATAGGTTTATGCACAATAGCAGTCCAGTTTGGCAATAAACCTTCGGCAACAGATAAAAGAAAAAGAAATGTAGCAATCCAAAGTACGTAAGGCAAGAGTAAAGAAAATGTCCGCCTTAACAGCTTCTGCAAATACAAATCCTGAGAAAATGTTCCCTCACGAAAGAACAAAACACCACTAAAGAAAAAGAAAAACGGATTCGCCAGCAGAGCCAGCGAACCCGATATAAAGTCTATAATAGCACCAAGAGACGGAAGTTGTGGACCTATTCCCGTTGAATTAGTTGTCCAAAAAATGTCCCAATCAGCGCCAATACCATGAAAATTAGAATGAACAAAAAGTACCAACACCACCAATGGCAATCGCAAAAAATTGATAACTTGCGACTGAATATCAGCCGTATTCATACTTATGCGCATACGTTTAAGCCTTGTCAGCCAACAATTTTGCTGCCATTTCGCGGCCTAATCGCCAGCATTCAGCCTTCACCTCTTCGTTAAGAGCTTGTCGCATTTCTACTGGTTCACCCACTTTTTCGAAGTGTCCTCTTGTTTCGTTCCATTCACCGATAGCATGAACAGCTCTACTTGCCCAACCATACGAACCAAACCAACCAATATAGTGGTTCTTAATGTCGTGGTTATCAATCTCAGAAAGCAAAACTTCCATTTCGTGATACAAACCATTGTTATAAGTTGGCGCACCAACAATAAGACCTTTGTAGCGGAAGATATCACGAAGAATATAGCTGTGTGGAGTTTTTGAAATGTTGTACATTACAATGTTCTTAACACCTTCAGCCGAAGCAGCGCGTGCAATTTGTTCAGCTACTCGTTCAGTGTTGCCGTACATTGTGCCAAAACAAATAACAAGACCAGGTTCTGTTTCATATTTCGACATCTTATCGTATAATGAAACTACTTTCTCTACTTCTTCGTGCCAAACAGGACCATGTGTAGAGCAAATATAATCGAACTTAACACCAGCAAGTTTCTTCAATGCGTTCTGAACAGGGGTGCCGTATTTGCCAACAATATTTGAATAGTAGCGCACCATTTCAAGCCAGTAAGGTTCTGTGTTGATATCTTTGTCAATAATACCACCATTCAAAGCACCGAAACAACCAAAGCCGTCGCCAGAGAAAAGTGCAGAATCTTCGCCTTTGTATAATGTCATCATTGTTTCAGGCCAGTGCACCATTGGTGTCATAAAGAACTGAAGCGAATGATTTCCAAATTCTAAAACATCTCCATTCTTTACTTCCATGGTGTTTTCCTTTATGCCATAAAAGCCAGACATAAGGTCGAATGTTTTTTTATTTCCGATAACTTGAATGTCAGGATAATACTGTTTCAAAAGTGCCAAACCGCCCGAGTGGTCGGGTTCCATGTGATGGATAACAAGATAATCGATCTTTCGGTCGCCAATTACTTCGCGTATGTTCTCTATGAATTGCACGAAGAAGTCTACTTCTACTGTGTCTATCAGTACAACTTTCTCGTCATCGATGAGATAAGAGTTGTAGCTTACTCCATTGGGCAATGGCCACAAGCCTTCAAAAAGCTGCTTGTTGCGGTCGTTTACGCCTACATAGTAGAGCTTATTTGTTATTTCTATCATATTGTTTGTTAGTTTTTTCAGTGCAAATGTAGCACAAATTAGTCATATTTCAAAAAGAAAATCAGTAATTTTGTAGCCATAATGAAATATAACACAACAAGGTTAGATAATGGTTTACGCATTATTCATCTGCCTTCTACTTCATCCGTAGTTTATTGTGGCTACGAAATAAATGTGGGAGCAGCAAGCGAAACAACAACAGAAGAGGGTATTGCTCACTTCTGCGAGCACGTTACGTTCAAAGGAACAGAAAGAAGGGATAGTTTGGATATTATTAAATGTCTCGAAAATGTAGGTGGCGACCTAAATGCTTATACTACAAAAACAACTACGGTTTATCATTCTGCAATTCTCCGTGAACATTTCCCGTTAGCTGTAGATTTACTATCTGATATTGTATTTCGAAGCGTTTATCCGCAAACGGAAATAGAAAAAGAAGTTGAAGTGATATGCGATGAAATAGAATCGTACAATGATAGTCCTGCAGAACTAATTTATGACGAATTCGAGAATCTTCTTTTTAAAAACCTTCCTTTAGGGCATAGTATTCTTGGAACTGCTAAAACGGTGCGCCAATTTACTTCTGAAGATGCAAAGCGCTTTACAAATAAATATTACCGTCCCGATAATTCTGTTTTCTTTGTTTATGGTGATGTAGATTTCAACCAAGTTGTTGCACTCTTGCAACAGTATTCAGGAGATATTATTCCTACCGAACCACTACAACTCGATTATACCGAAGATGCTACGGCTACTATAATAAAAGGTGCAGAAACATACCAAGCATCGAACATTGTTGTGCATAAAAAGACACATCAAGCCCATGTTATGATAGGTACACGAGGCTATTCTGTTCACGATAAACAGCGTATTGCACTTTATTTACTCAACAATATTTTGGGTGGACCTGGTATGAGTGCTCGTTTAAACCTTTCGTTGCGAGAAAGAAATGGGTTGGTATATACAGTTGAAAGTACATTTGCATCGTTTAGTGCAACAGGAATGTGGAGTACATATTTCGGTTGTGATCCGCAAGATACTGACCGCTGTTTAGCATTAGTTTATGAAGAACTTGATGAAATGATGAGACACCCTCTTTCGGACGAAGAACTTAATATTGCAAAACGACAAATAAAGGGGCAGATAGGAATTGCTTGTGATAGTCGCGAAAGTTTTGCTCTCGACTTTGGAAAGAGTTGCCTACATTATGGCTGGGAGAAAGATATTACAAACCTTTATGCACAGATAGATAAAGTTACGGCAGAAGACATTCAGAATGTAGCAAAAGACTTGTTTGCAAAGGAAAACCTAACTACGCTAATTTATAAATAACGATAGTTTAGTTGTTTCAAAAATAAGCATTTTTCTCAAGAGTAAAAGTGTTGCTTATATATTTATCTATTTCTACCTGTTCTTTCAATTTAAAAGTCTCAGCAATATGAGGAATAAAGTGTTTAAAACAAAACATGATAGAAGAACACGATAAATGTCTTAATGAACCCGAAGCTCCAAAACTGATAGATGGAGGAGTTTATAATAATCAAGGAGCTTATAAACTTCAAAAAATGTCCCTTGCAACTAATAACTTGCAAGGGACGTTTTGTTATATATTAATGACAGAAAGAAATTACTTCGTTCCGTCATAGATAATGGTAATGTATGTTAGTATACGAACTTTGTTGAAGTTCCACGGAAAGACACAACATAAATACCATGTGGCATATTGCTAAGGTTTATTGTCGTAGGATTATTGAATGAACTAATTTTTGCACCTTGTGCATTGTAGAGTATAACCTCGCCATAATTACCATTGAATATTATCTTTCCATCAGTAATTGTGAAAGCTTCTGCGTTGGTATTATTATCTACACCTTGTATATTGGTAGGATCATCAGTTCCTTCATAAGGTAAACCTGGATATCCTTCGGTACCACCAGCAAAGTCTATAACATTCCATTGTTTCGTTTTAGCAATAGCTACAGCCGACTTGGTACAAATATTGCCTTCGGTTTCCTTAGTATTTACGATGATGATGTCGGCAATATCACTGGCATTACGTTGTGGAAGTCCTGTCATAAGCGATTTACAAGCATTTGGTGATAACTGATTAGTATAACATGTTATGGTTAAAATCATCTGGTTTTGCGATAAGTCAAGCGATTTTAGTTTGTTATTATCAATCCAGATATACTCTAACTCTTCAAGTGGTTTTAAGTTTACATCAGTTAGCAGGTTGTGATGTAGCGAAAGCGTATTTACTTTCTTCAGCTTTGATAAATCAAGTTCAGAAAGTTCATTACTATAAGCACAAAGTAACTCCAATTCGGGAAGGTCGAGTTGCATTGCTGTCAACTTATTATCGTTGATATAAAGTTTTTGTAATGTAGACGATTTAAGTGTGAATGATTTAAAGTTATTCTTTGCCAACTGTAGTTCCTTTAAGTTGTTATTCTTTGTAAGGTCGATTTCAGCAAGTTTATTTTCGTTTGCATACAAGTTAGCAAGATATTGGTTGTTTGAAATATTCAATTCTTCAATTCCAGTTCTGTTTACAGCAAGCGTTTCGAGATATTTTTGTATGCTGACATCAATAGTACCAATCGTGTTATTATTTACCGAGAGATAATTAATAAGAGGATTCTTGCTGATATCTAATTTTGTAAGTTCGTTTTCGTCGCAATCAAGAAAAACAAGTTTACCACATTGTGTAATATTCAGTTCTTTTAATCCACAATAACTGCAGTTTAGCGTGTCAATTTCTTTATTGTTAGATAAATCGAGTTTTTCCAACTTCCCATTTTTACAGCTTAATATTTTTAATGTAGGACAATGACTTACATCGAGTGCTTCCACATCAAAGTTATCAATGCTCATCTCTGTTATGTTGCCTTCGATTCTTACATCTTTCTTCATAACCTCATAGAAGTCTAAACGTTCTCCCATCATTTCTTTTGTTCTTATGAACTTAATTCCGTCGAATGTAATATCATTACCAAGAATACGAGAAACAACTTCGCTGCCTATTTTTTTGCTTGTTGTAAAGGTAGCATAAGGTTTTTCTGCAGCTTCTTCAATATGTTTGAATGACGACCATGGGGTACTTATTTTGTAGACATCACGTTTACCATGAGGCACAAAAAGTTTACATTGTTCGAAGTCTATATTATAAAATGCCATTGAACCACAATATGGAGGTGAAACTGCAAGAACGTGCACTTCGGTTAGTCCTGTACAATTCATAAATACACCAAATCCTATCTGTTCAACAAGTTCGGGTAAAGTAATCGTTGTAAGATTTTTGATGTGTGCAAATGCAGAACTTTCTATCTCGGTAAGCGATTTTGGTAGAATTATATTGGTAAGTTCGGTAGCTTCGTAGAAAGAGTATTTACCAATCTTTTTTACCATTTCTGGTACAATATATTCACCGCTTCTACCTTTGGGATATTTTAGAAGTGTTTCCATATTTTTATCGAAGAGCACACCATCTGTCGATGCAAATGTTTGGTTGTCTTTATGTACTTCGAAAGCCTTCAATTCATTACAGATATAGAAAGGAACCATGCCACTAGAGCCACCGATACTATTTAGCGATGCAGGAATAACTATCTTCTCTAATTTCTCTGTATTAGAAAAGGCTTCGTCAGAGAGTTTCTGTGTGCCTTCTGGAATAATATAAGTGCCAGTTTTACCATCTGGGCACTTAATTAAGGTAATCATCTCCTTGTCGAAGAGTACACCATCAGCTGTTTTAAAGTTGTTGTTTTCAGGTTTTGCAATAATTTCCGTAAGATAGTCGCACAATAAAAATGCATTTCTTTCTATCGTTGTAACACTATTCGGAATAGTTATTTTACGCAATTCACTGCATCTGCAAAACATATTTATAGATATAGTGTTGTCTTTTGTGTAATATTCCAAATCTTCGTCAACATAATAATAAGAGGTGCCGCCCGATACAATATTTGCTTCCGATAAATCAAGAATCTGTAATTTTCCATCAGTTTTTGCTCCTGCAATTGTACTTCCGCCCATGGCACGAATATATAATATGTCAGTACCATTTAAGTTTCCCGTAACTTTTAGTTCGGTAAGCGAAAGCATTTCTTCCTCCGTTAATTTGTTCATTAACGACCCCGCTTCTTCTACATGTATTGTTTTTTGTGCAAAAGCCATCGTAGACGATAGCAACATACATACTAATGTGATGAAAACTTTCATGTTTCCTTTGGTAAATAACTTCTGTTTCATAAGCATTAAATAAATATTAGTAGATAAATTTAAGTTTCACAACATGTCGCAAAAATAATGTTTCTTTCGTTAATTTGCAAACTTTCTATTGTTTTTCTTGTTTATTTGTATGGTAATTGTGTAAAATGACGGCAAAAGAAACGGATAAAGAGAAATCTTTCCTCAATGAGAGTAGATATACTATAATTAGCGAACGAAAAAGTATTTGTAATTCTGTATTCTTGGTTATGATGTAGCAATATTTTTTATTCCTGCGCAAGATAAAAATAAAGCTTTTTAGAGGAAGGTAAATGCTCATTAGAAATTTATAATTATATTTCATCAAAATTATAATTACAAATTTCAAATTTATAATTACAATTTTTTATTTTATAATTATAAATTTCAAACTATAGTTTTGTGTT
>ERZ773018.1098-NODE-1098-length-14888-cov-3.798422_pt1 | contig 14888 bp, 11 predicted proteins | sample MGYA00580840_ERZ773018 | MGnify/ENA primary metagenome ERZ773018 (study PRJEB29015, sample SAMEA2738125) | human oral metagenome | biome: human oral; feature: human-associated habitat; material: saliva | place: China | collected 2256 ... | reverse complement strand
CGTGCCAGTCCACCCAGCCCACCGGCCCGGCGTAACGCCCCCGGTCCATGGACTCGGCCTCCTCAATGAGGCGCGCCGCCGCCTGGGTTGGCGTCCCGCACACGGCCGCCGTCGGGTGCAGCGCATCCACCAGCGCCAGCGCCCCGGTGTCCCCGGCGACGACGCCGGTGACATCACTGGCCAGGTGCAGCACATTCGGCAGCGTCAGGACAAAGCGGGCGGGGGCCTCCACCACCGAGCACAGCGGCTCCAGCGCCGTGATCGCCGAGTCCCGGGCCAGCTCATGCTCCCGGTTGTTCTTCTCCGAGCCCTCCAGCCAGGAGGCCAGACGCGCGGTCGCCAGAGCGTCCTCGCCGGCGTGCCGGCGGGCCGTACCGGCCAGCACCCTGCTCATGAGGCGTCGATCCCGCAGGCGCAGCAGCAGCTCAGGACTGGCGCCCACCATCTGGTCGACGGCGAAGACCCAGGTGGAGGGGTAGTCGCTGGCCAGGCGCCGCAGGACCGTACCGGTGGCCAGCGGCCCGCCCGGGTAAGCCAGCACGTCGCGGGCCAGGACCACCTTGCGGGCCTGCCCCGCACGCATCCGCTCCTGCGTGGCGCAGACCGCCCGGCACCACTGCTCCTCGCTGAGCGCCCCGGCCTCAACGGCGGTGGTGCCGCCGGAGTCCCCGGAGTCCCTGTCGGCGCCAGCCTGCTCCCGGTCGACCGCTGCACGAGCATCGGCCACCAGCGCCGTCAGGAGCGAGCCGGGATCCGGGTGCTCCGGCTCAGTCCCGTCGTCAGTCCCGGACACCACGGTCGTCAGCCAAGCACCGGAGTCATCCAGCCCAATGAGGACCTCGGGAACCACCAGGACCGAGGACTGCTGCGAAGTGGGGGAGAAGGTGATCGCGCCCAGCGCCACCGGCCCGGTCCCGGGGCGGACCAGCGCATCACGCCACCAGGCCGCGCCGACCACGGCCCGCCATGCGGCCCGCAGTGTCTCAATGCGATCCGCCCCGTGGGCCTCGATCACCAGGGCGCGGCCCAGGCCTATGAGTCCGCGCCCCTCGTGCACCCAGGAGCTGACATCCTCACGGCCCGCCAGCAGGTCGATGAGAGCCAGCCCCTCCAGTGCGTCCTCGGGCAGCTCGCGGGTGCGGAAGGACAGCCGCGGCGGGGCGGCCAGGCAGTGCTCTGCCCTCACGACTCTGCCCTCACGACGTCGGCCCCGGGGCGCTGCTCGGACCGGTTCTCACTGTTCGCCCTGGGCGGGCACGGGCCGCGTGGCCCGGTGAACCGCGACGATCCCGCCGGAGAGGTTCTTGTAGCCCACGCCCCGCCAGCCGGCCTCGTGCATGAGGCCGGCCAGCTCCCTCTGGTCCGGCCAGGCCAGGATCGACTCGCCCAGGTAGTCGTAGGCCTCGGTGTTCGACGAGACCAGGCGGGCGGCGGCCGGCAGGGCGCTGCCCAGGTAGAAGCGGTACAGGTGGCGGAAGGCCGGCCAGGTCGGGGTGGAGAACTCCGCGATGACGATCCGCCCGCCCGGAACCGTCACCCGGCGCATCTCCGACAGCGCCCGCGCCGTGTCCTGCACGTTGCGCAGCCCGTAGGAGATGGTGACGACGTCGAAGCTCTCGTCGGCGAAGGGCAGCGCCGTGGCGTCCCCGGCCACGAAGGCGATCTCGGGGTGGCGGCGCTTGCCCTCGGCCACCATGCCGGTGGAGAAGTCGCAGGCCACGACCTCGGCGCCGTCAGCGGCGTACTCCACCGAGGAGGTGCCGGTCCCCGCGGCCAGATCCAGGACGCGCATCCCCGGCCTCGCGGCGACGGCCGCGCGCGTCACCCGGCGCCACATGTGCACCTGGAACAGGCTCATCACGTCATTGGACAGGTCGTAGCGGCGCGCGACGGCGTCGAACATCCCGGCGACCTCGCGCGGGTCCTTGGCGAGGCTGGCTCGAAGGGGGGATCGGCTCATGGGGTCATCATCGCAAATCCCGGCCGCGGTCACGCCGCCGAGGCGTGCCGCAGACTGCCCCAGAGCGATCTGCGACCACCCCGGCCTCGCTCTAGGACACAGGTCCCGTCCGACAGTGTTGAAATTCGTCACTCACTTGCAGCGTAATTCTGGGGCGCCGTCATCTGTCGTTGAGGTGGGGACTTCTCTGAGGATTGCCGTCACGGCAACGAAAACTGCGGTTCTCCTCCTGTCTCGCCGTTCCCGTCATGGAGGCGTCGGCCGCCTGGGTACAGTCGGCACAGGCTCCGCCCCGTGCGGGGCCTGCATTACGGTGCCAACTGTGATGCCTATGACAACGCCCGCTGTACCAGAAGTGCCGAGGAGGGAAGCCCGAGTGACCCAGGCAGCCGCCCAGTCCAGCGCCTCCGCCTCTGCCGACGTCATCGTCGTCGGGGCCGGCCCGGCCGGATCCTCGGCGGCCTACCACATGGCCACTCTCGGCCTCGACGTCATCCTCCTGGAGAAGCAGGAGCTCGGCCGGGACAAGGTCTGTGGGGACGGCCTGACCCCCTCGGCCGTGCGCGAGCTGGTCTCCATGGGGATGGACACCACCGGCTGGCAGCGCAACCGCGGCCTGCGCGTCATCGGCGGCGGGCACCTCCTTCACTTCCCCTGGCCCGAGCAGGCCTCCTTCCCCTCCTACGGGATGGCCCGCCCCCGCGCCCTGCTCGACCGCGACCTGGCCGAGCACGCCGCCGCAGCCGGAGCCCGCCTGCTCACCGGCGTCACCGTCACCGCCCCCGTCACCTCACCCACCGGCCGGGTCACCGGCGTCGAGGCCCGCCCCACCAACCGGGTCGCCTACCCCGGCATCGAGGGGCCCACCACCTTCACCGCCCCGCTGGTCGTCGACGCCGGAGGCGTCTCGGCCCGCCTGGCCACCGCCGTCGGGCGCACCAAGAACGAGCGCCGCCCCATGGGCGTGGCCGTGCGCGCCTACTTCCGCTCCCCGCGCGCCAAGGACGCCTGGATGGAGTCCCGCCTCGAGCTGTGGGACGGCACTCCCGGCAAGTCCGACCTCCTGCCCGGCTACGGCTGGATCTGGTCCGTGGGGGAGGGGCTGGTCAACGTCGGACTCGGCTCGGTCTCCTCGCGCGCCCAGGCCACCGCCATCGACTACCGCGCCGTGTTCAACCGCTGGATGGACAACGTCCCGGCCTCCTGGGGCTTCACCAAGGAGAACCAGGTCGGCGGTCTGGTCAGCGCCGCTCTGCCCATGGCCTTCAACCGCAAGCCGCACTACGCCGACGGCCTCATGCTGCTGGGCGACGCAGGCGGCATGGTCTCGCCCTTCAACGGCGAGGGCATCGCCCAGGCCCTCATGTCCGGCCGCCTGGCCGCCCAGGCCGCCGCCCAGGCATCCGCCCGCACGACCACCTCCGGCCGTGAGCAGGTCCTGGCCCAGTACCCCAAGGCCCTCAGCTCCGAGATGGGCGGCTACTACACGCTCGGCCGTGTCTTCGTCGCCCTCATCGAGCACCCCGAGGTCATGCGCCTGTGCACCCGCTACGGGCTGCCGCGCAAGCGCCTCATGAAGCTCGTCACCAAGCTCCTGTCCGACGGGTGGGAGCGCCGCGGCGGCGACGGAATCGACCACTTCATCCAGCTCCTGACAAGGATGGTGCCGGAAGCATGAACCCCTACGCCTCCCTGCTCATCATGGCCGCGCTGGCCCTCCTGGTGGCCGTCGGCGGTCTGGCCATGAGCGCCATCATCAGCCCCGCCCGGCGCAACCGGGTCAAGGTCGCCAACTACGAGTGCGGCATCGACCCCACCCCCGCCAACACCGAGCACGGGCGCTTCCCCGTCTCCTTCTACCTGGTGGGCATGACCTTCATCATCTTCGACGTCGAGGTGGTCTTCCTCTACCCCTGGGCCACGGCCTTCGGGCGCCTGGGCTTCTTCGGGCTGGGGGCGGCCGTCCTGTTCATCGGCCTCATCACCGTGCCCTACATCCTCGAGTGGCGTCGCGGCGGACTGGACTGGGACTGACGCCGCTCTGACCGGCCAGGACCCAGCCCGACGATCCCAAGGAGAACACAGCAGTGAAGAGCATGAAGAAGCACAACGCCTACATGGCGTCCATCCCGTCCAAGCGGAATGACCCCTACGCCGCCGCTGCCGCCGAGGTGGACAGCCCGGGCTTCCTGCTGACCACCGTCGAGAAGCTCGCGGGCCTGGCCCAGGCCCGCTCCATGTGGCCCGTCACCATGGGCCTGGCCTGCTGCGCCATCGAGATGATGGCCGCCGGCACCCCCCGCTTCGACATGGCCCGCTTCGGCTGGGAGGTCTTCCGCGCCTCCCCGCGCCACGCCGACGTCATGATCGTCTCGGGCCGCGTCTCCCACAAGATGGCCCCCATCGTGCGCAACGTCTACGACTCCATGCCCGAGCCCAAGTGGGTCATCTCCATGGGGGCCTGCGCCTCCTCGGGAGGCATCTTCAACAACTACGCCGTCGTCCAGGGCTGCGACCACATCGTCCCGGTGGACATCTACCTGCCGGGCTGCCCGCCGCGCCCCGAGATGCTCCTCAACGCCATGCTCGAGCTCACCCGCCAGATCGAGAAGAAGCCGCTGTTCAAGCACCGCGAGGAGATCGCCCGCGCCGTCGAGGCCGCCGCGCTGTCGGCCACCCCCACCCATGAGATGAAGGGCCTGCTGGCATGAGTGAGAAGAACACCCCGGCACACGACTCAGGCTCCGAGGCCCTGACCGAGACTCCCGAGGCCCCCGCCGTCCCCGAGGTCGCCGGCACCCCCGTGCGCCCCGAGCTGCGCCTGGAGGTCATCGCCGCCCCCACCGGCCAGTTCGGCGCCTCCGACGCCGGCGACACCACCGGCTACGGCGAGCACCGCAGCGTCGTCACCCTCGCCCCCGCCGCCGCGCGCCCCTACGGCGGCTGGTTCGACGACGTCGTCGACGCCCTCATCGAGGATCTCCAGGAGGCCGGCATCGACCCGGCCGCCGCCATCGAGAAGGTCGTCATCGAGCACGACGAGCTCACCCTGTTCATCGCCCGCGAGCACCTGCTCGACGTCGTGCGCCCCCTGCGCGACGACCAGGACCTGCGCTTCGAGCTGTGCCTGGGCGTCAGCGGCGTCCACTACCCCGAGCTGGCCGGGCGCGAGCTGCACGCCTGCACCCAGCTCATGAGCCTGACCCACGGCGGGCGCCAGCTGCGCCTGCAGGTCGCCTGCCCTGAGACCGACCCGCACGTGCCCTCCCTCGTCTCGCTCTACCCCGGCAACGACTGGCACGAGCGCGAGACCTGGGACCTCATGGGCATCGTCTTCGACGGCCACCCCCACCTGACCCGCACCGCCATGCCCGACGACTGGGTGGGCCACCCCCAGCGCAAGGACTACCCGCTGGGCGGCATCCCCGTCGAGTACAAGGGCGCCCAGACCCCGCCCGCCGACACCCGGAGGTCCTACCGCTGATGAGCACCGCACGCACCTTCCGCGCCTCCGGCCCCGCCACGGACGAGCTGTCCGCCGGCGCCGAGCAGTTCACCGTCAGCGGCGGGGACTGGGACGACGTCGTCGCCCAGATCGCCGAGCGCGACGAGGCCGACCGCCTGCGCAACGACCGGATCGTCCTCAACATGGGCCCGGTCCACCCCTCCACCCACGGCGTGCTGCGCCTGGTCCTGGAGGCCGACGGCGAGGTCGTCACCGAGGTCCGCGTCGGAACCGGCTACCTGCACACCGGTATCGAGAAGAACATGGAGTACCGCACCTGGGTGCAGGGCGAGACCTTCGTGACCCGCATGGACTACGTGGCCCCCTTCTTCCAGGAGGTCGCCTACGCCCTCGCCGTCGAGAAGCTCCTGGGCATCACCGACGACATCCCGGAGAAGGCCACCGTCACCCGCGTGCTGCTCATGGAGCTCAACCGCATCGCCTCCCACGTCGTGGCCGTGGGCACCGGGGGCAACGAGATGGGCGGCACCACGCTCATGACCATCGCCTTCCGCTGCCGCGAGAACATCCTCAAGGCCTTCGAGATGGTCTCCGGGCTGCGCATGAACCACGCCTACATCCGCCCCGGGGGCCTGGCCCAGGACATCCCCGAGGGCTTCACCGAGTTCGTGCGCTCGGTCATGCCGGACATGAAGAAGGACCTCCACGAGCTCGAGCTCCTCCTCCTGGAGAACCCGATCCTCAAGTCCCGCTTCATCGGCGTGGGGGAGATCAGCCTGGCCGGCGGGCTCGCCCTGGGCCTGACCGGGCCCTGCCTGCGCGCGGCCGGCTACCCGCTGGACCTGCGGCGCACCAACCCCTACTGCGGCTACGAGACCTACGACTTCCGGGTCCCCACCTACCGGGTCTCCGACTGCTACAACCGCCTGCGCATCCGCCTGGACGAGGCCTACGAGTCCCTCAAGATCGTCTCCCAGTGCCTGGACCGCCTCGACGAGATCGCCGCCCGCGGCGACGACCCCTCCAACACCACGATGGTGGCCGACCCGACCATCGCCTGGCCCGCCCGCATGTCCATCGCCACCGACGGCCAGGGCCAGTCCCTGGAGCACGTGCGCGAGATCATGGGCAGCTCCATGGAGTCCCTCATCCACCACTTCAAGCTGGTGACCCAGGGCTTCAGGGTCCCGGCCGGGCAGGTCTACCAGACCGTCGAGCACGCCAAGGGGATCCTGGGCGTCCACGCCGTCTCCGACGGCGGCACCCGCCCCTACCGGGTCCACTTCCGCGACCCCTCCTTCTCCAACCTGCAGTCGCTGGCCATGATGGGGGAGGGCGGCATGATCGCCGACCTCGTGCCCACCCTGGCCTCCATCGACCCCGTCCTGGGAGGCGTGGACCGCTGATGAGCACCACCGAGAACGCAGTCAACCCGGCCGTCGAGACCATCGCCACCGTCAGCGCGGTCGGCCCGGTGGGCACTGTCGCGCAAGCCGCTGTGGCCGCCGGTTACAGCGCCGAGGTCGCCCAGAGCCTGCAGGTCGACATCGAGCGGATCATCGCCCGCTACCCGGCGGGCAAGGAGCGCAGCGCCCTCATCCCGATGCTCCACCTCATTCAGTCCGTGGACGGCTACGTCTCGCCGGTCGGCATCGCCCTGTGCGCCGCCCGGCTCGGCCTGGAGCGGGCCGAGGTCAGCGCCGTGGCCACCTTCTACAGCCAGTTCCGCCGCCACCCGGTGGGCACGTACCACGTGGGCGTGTGCACCAACGCCCTGTGCGCCGTCATGGGCGGGGACGAGATCTGGAAGGCGGTCACCGAGCACACCGGCCTGGGCGCCGAGGAGACCAGCGAGGACGGCACCATCAGCCTCGAGCGCGTCGAGTGCAACGCCGCCTGCGACTACGCCCCCGTCGTCATGGTCAACTGGGAGTTCTTCGACAACCAGACCCCCGACTCCGCCGTCGCCATGATCAAGGCCCTCGAGCGCGGCGAGGACGTCGCCCCCACCCGCGGTCCCGAGACCGTCCCCACCTTCCGCGAGAACGAGCGCCTGCTGGCCGGCTTCGAGGACGGCCGCACCGACGAGGGGCGCGGCCCCGGCGAGCCGACCCTGCGCGGCCTGAGCATCGCCCGTGAGCAGGGCTGGACCGCGCCGAAGGAGGAGACCAAGTGAGTGACACCGCCACCTACACCGCGCCGGGGACCCTCACCCCGGTCCTGAGCGACCTGTGGGACCAGGAGCGCTCCTGGACCCTGCAGGCCTACCTCGACCACGGCGGCTACGAGGGCCTCAAGAAGGCCAAGACCCTCAGCTGCGAAGACCTCATCAGCCTCATCAAGGACTCCGGCCTGCGAGGACGCGGCGGCGCCGGCTTCCCCACGGGACTCAAGTGGTCCTTCCTGCCCCCGGTCGACGGCGGCCCGCGCTACCTCGTGGTCAACGCCGACGAGTCCGAGCCGGGCACCTGCAAGGACATCCCCACGATCATGTCCAACCCGCAGGCGCTCATCGAGGGCATCGCCATCACCTCGCGCGCCATCGGCGGCGACCACGCCTTCGTCTACCTGCGCGGCGAGGTCCCCCACGTCTACCGCCGCCTGCTCAGTGCCGTGCGCGAGGCCACCGAGTCCGGCCTGCTGGACACCGGCTTCGGGCTCGACGGCCAGCAGCGGCTGCGCATCACCGCCCACGCCGGTGCCGGCGCCTACATCTGCGGTGAGGAGACCGCCCTGCTGGACTCCCTGGAGGGCCGCCGCGGCCACCCCCGCCTCAAGCCCCCCTTCCCCGCCGTCGCCGGCCTCTACGCCCGGCCCACGGTGGTCAACAACGTCGAGACCATCGCCTCGGTCCCGGCGATCCTGGCCCGCGGCGCCCAGTGGTACTCCACCATGGGCACCGAGAAGTCCAAGGGCCACGGCATCTTCTCCGTCTCCGGCCACGTGGCCCACCCCGGCCAGTACGAGGCCCCCTTCGGCATCACCATGCGCGAGCTCATCGAGCTCTCCGGCGGCATCCGTCCCGGCCACGAGCTGAAGTTCTGGGTGCCGGGAGGCTCCTCGACGCCGATCTTCGGCCCCGACGAGCTCGACGTCCCCCTGGACTACGAGTCCGTGGCCGAGGCCGGCTCCATGCTGGGCACCCGCGCCCTGCAGGTCTTCGACGAGACCGTCTCCGTGGTGCGCGTGGTCACCCGCTGGACCGAGTTCTACCAGCACGAGTCCTGCGGCAAGTGCACCCCCTGCCGCGAGGGCACCTACTGGATGCGCCAGATCATGCTGCGCCTGGAGGCCGGCCGCGGCCTGCCCGGCGACGTCGAGAAGCTCGAGTCCATCGCCTCCAACATCGCCGGACGCTCCTTCTGCGCCCTGGGCGACGCCTCCGCCACCCCGGTCCTGACCGGCATCAAGCGGTTCCGCGAGGAGTTCGAGGCCGGCTACACCGCCGCCGCCGGCGAGCTCTTCCCCTACGCCGCCTCCTCCGTCTTCGAAAGCGCACGGTGAGCCATGACTGCTGAGACGACCACCAAGAGCTCCGCACCCGCGGCGCCGCCGGCCCCCGAGATGGTCCACATGACCATTGACGGGCTGCCCGTCGAGGTCGAGAAGGGGACCCTTCTCATCCGCGCCGCCGAGCAGGTCGGCGTGCGCATCCCGCGCTTCTGCGACCACCCGCTGCTCGCGCCGTCGGCCAACTGCCGCCAGTGCCTGGTGGAGGTGGCCATGCCGGGGCGCGACGGCGTCGTGCGGCCCATGCCCAAGCCCCAGCCCTCCTGCGCCATGACCGCCATGGAGGGCATGGAGATCTCCACCCAGGCCACCAGCGAGGTCGCCGCCAAGGCCCAGGCCGGCACCATGGAGTTCCTCCTCATCAACCACCCGCTGGACTGCCCGGTGTGCGACAAGGGCGGCGAGTGCCCCCTGCAGAACCAGGCCCTGGAGCTCATGGCCTCCGGCGCCCAGTCCGCCACCCGCTTCACCGACGTCAAGCGCACCTTCCCCAAGCCGCTGCGCCTGACCAGCAACATCCTGCTGGACCGCGACCGCTGCATCCTGTGCCAGCGCTGCGTGCGCTTCGCCGACCAGATCCCCGGCGACCCCTTCATCGCCCTCCAGGGCCGCGGCGGCGGGCACCCCTCCTTCGACATGGACGGCGAGCCCGAGCACGCCGGGGGCCTGTACTCCGAGCAGATCGGGCGCTTCGACGCCCGCGTCCTGGACTTCCACACCGAGGCGCCCCAGGAGGGGCTCGACGCCGACCTCCAGACGATCCGCGGCGTGCCCTCCCTGAGCGCCCTGGGAGACCTGACCGGCCCCGGCGGCGAGCCCGGCGCCTCCGACGGCACGGACTACGGCCCCGACCTGGGCGCCGGCCGCGAGGACCTGGACGCCTCCGGGCGCCCCTTCGCCTCCTACTTCTCGGGCAACATCATCCAGATCTGCCCCGTGGGCGCCCTGACCTCCGCGAAGTACCGCTTCCGGGCCCGCCCCATGGACCTGGTCTCCACCGACTCCGTCACCGAGCACGACGCCTCCGGCTCCGCCATCCGCGTCGACATGCGCCGCGGCGTCGTCCTGCGTCACCTCGCCGGCAACGACCCCGAGGTCAACGAGGAGTGGATCACCGACAAGGACCGCTTCGCCTTCACCTGGTCCTCCCAGCCCGACCGCCTCACCGTGCCGCTCGTGCGCGACGAGGAGACCGGCGAGCTCGTCACCACCTCCTGGTCCGACGCCCTGGACGTGGCCGCCCAGGGGCTGGCCCGTGCCGCCGCAGACGGGGGAGTGGGGCTCCTGCCCGGAGGCCGCCTCACCCTGGAGGACGCCTGGGCCTGGTCCCGCTTCGCCCGCACCGTCCTGGGCACCAACGACATCGACCAGCGCGTGCGCAGCCACAGCCAGGAGGAGGACTCCTTCCTGGCCGCCCGCGTGGCCGGCACCGGACTGGGCGCTGTCACCTACCGCCACCTGGAGCGGGCCGGACAGGTCCTGCTCCTGGGCCTGGAGCCCGAGGACGAGTGCGGTTCCCTGTTCCTGCGCCTGCGCAAGGGCGTGCGCGCCGGCGGCGTCAAGGTGGCCACCGTGACCACCTGCCTGAGCGCCGGCAGCCGCAAGCTCTCCGCCCAGGCCGTCCTCACCCCGCCCGGTGAGGAGGCCCGCGTCGTCGCCCACCTCAGCCAGACCCACCCCGAGCTCGTCGAGGCCCTGCGGGCCGACGGCGCCACCATCCTCATCGGTGAGCGCGCCGTCCGCGTCCCCGGCCTGCTGAGCGTCGCCGACGCCCTGGCCACCGCCACCGGCGCCCACCTGGCCTGGGTGCCGCGCCGCAGCGGTGAGCGCGGCGGCATCGAGGCGGGCCTGCTGCCCGGCCTCCTGCCCGGCGGTCGCCCCGTGGCCGACCCCGAGGCCCGCGCCCAGGTCGAGCAGGCCTGGAACCTGGGCCCCGAGCACCTCCTGCCCGCGACACCGGGCCGCGACGTCACCGCCATCCTCTCGGCGCTCCTGGAGGGGAGCCTGGGCGGCGCGGTTGTCGGCGGCATCGACCTGCGCGACTTCCCCGACCCGGGTCTGGCCCGCGCGGCCCTGGCCGCCAGCGGCTTCACCGTCCAGCTCGAGGTGCGCCGCAGCGAGGTCAGCGAGCACGCCGACGTCGTCCTGCCCGTGGCCCCGGCCGTGGAGAAGAACGGCACCTTCGTCAACTGGGAGGGGCGCGTGCGCCCCTTCGGCCAGGCCCACGTCTCGCGCGCCCGCACCGACCGCCAGGTCCTGGGCATGCTCGCCGACGAGATGGGAGTCGACCTGCAGGTCGACGACCTGGTCGTCCTGCACGAGCAGCTCGCCGACCTGGGCCTGTGGCGCGGGCAGCGCATGCCGGTCGCCTTCGGGCGCGCCCCGGTGACCGGCGCCGAGGTGTCCGTCGGCGGCGGTGTGGAGGCGCTCCTGACCACCCACAAGCCCATGCTCGACGCCGGACGCCTCCAGGACGGCGAGCCCTTCCTGGCCGCCACCGCCCTGCGCCCCGTCGCCCGGGTGGGCGCCGACCTCGCCCAGCGCCTGTCGCTGGCAGCCGGCCAGGAGGTGACCGTGGCGACCGCCGCCGGATCCATCACCCTGCCGGCCGTCGTCGGCGGCGTCAGCGACGGCACCGTGTGGCTGCCCGAGTGCTCGGCGGGCTCCACCGTCCACCAGACCCTGGGCGCCGGGCACGGCTCCCAGGTCACCGTGACCCATGCAGCGGAGGTACTGAGGTGAACCCGATCTACGCGGCTCAGGCCGCTGCCGACGACGCCCTGCCCAACGGGGGCGTGACCGCCGACTTCTCCGCCGAGACCTGGTGGCTGACCCTCATCAAGGCCGGCTTCATCGTCGCCTTCCTCATCGTCAGCGTCATGATGGCGCTGTGGGTGGAGCGGCGCGGCCTGGCCCGCATGCAGACCCGCCTGGGCCCCAACGTCAACGGCCCCCTCGGCCTGCTCCAGGCGGTCGCCGACGCCGGCAAGCTCATCATGAAGGAGGACTTCTGGCTCAAGGGGGCCGAGAAGGTCATCTACCTCCTGGCGCCGCTCATCGCCGCCTTCAGCGCCTTCATGGTCTACGCGGTCATCCCCTTCGGGCCGCAGGTGAGCATCTTCGGCCACTCCACGCCCCTGCAGCTGACCGACTTCCCGGTGGCGGTCCTCTACATCCTGGCCATCACCGCCTTCGGCGTCTACGGGATCATCCTGGGCGGCTGGTCCACGCACTCCACCTACCCGCTCTTCGGCGCCGTGCGCAGCGCCGCTCAGGTCATCTCCTACGAGCTGAGCATGAGCCTGTCCATCCTCACGGTCTTCCTGGCCTCGGGGACCATGTCCACCTCCGGGATCGTGACCGCCCAGCAGCGCATCTGGTGGGCCGTGGCGATGGTGCCCAGCTTCATCATCTACGTCATCTCCATGGTCGGTGAGGTCAACCGCCTCCCCTTCGACCTGCCCGAGGCCGAGGGCGAGCTCGTCGCCGGCCACATGGTCGAGTACTCCTCGATGAAGTTCGCCTGGTACTTCCTGGCCGAGTACATCAACATGTTCAACGTCTCGGCCGTGTGCGTCACCCTGTTCCTGGGCGGCTGGCGCTCGGCGATCCTCAGCCTGTTCTGGGAGGGCGCCAACTCCGGCTGGTGGCCGATGCTGTGGTTCGTCGCCAAGGTCTGGGCCGTCATGTTCTTCATGATCTGGACCCGCGGAACCCTCGTGCGCATCCGCTACGACCACTTCATGAAGCTGGGCTGGAAGGTCCTCATCCCGATCTCCCTGGTCTGGTTCGTGCTGGTGGCCGTGGTGCGCGCCTTCCGCACCTTCTCGGGCGCCTCCGTGCAGGCCCTGCTGCTGCCGATGGCCGTCGTCTTCTGCGTCATCATGTTCATCCTCTTCCTCATCCCCGACAAGGAGGAAGAGGAGGAGCTCTACGAGGACTATGAGGACTACGACGACGAGGATGCGGACGACGAGGACGTCGAGATCCTGGACGCCGAGGACGACCACGTCGCCTTCCTCGAGGGCTTCCCGGTCCCGCCGCCTCCGGGCAGCTCCCTGCCGCCCTCACCGCGCGCCCGCCGCGCCGCCCTGGCGGCGCAGGCGACCGGCGCGGCCGGTGACTCCGAGACCGGGGCGGCCACCGCCGTCGGCCTCCTGGAGGACACCGACGTCGATGACGACGACGCAGCCGGTTCCGCAGACTCCGCCGCCTCTGCCGAGTCCCCCGACTCGGCTGACACAGCCGGCACGACAGTCCCGGCCGGTAAGGACGCAGCCACCGCCCTGCCCACCTTCACCCTTGACCTCAAGGCCGACTCGGCCGGCGGCAAGGACACAGACACGGCCGCTGAGGCACCCCAGGAGGGAAAAGATGACTGATCGCCCCCACCGTTCCCGGGGCTCGCAGCACGACAAGTGGCTGCGCGACGCTCCCTCCGCCCTGGCCCGGGCCTTCGCGCCCGTGGCCGGCTACGGGGTCACCATCTCCTCGATGTTCCGCCCGGTGGTCACCGAGCAGTACCCCTTCGAGCCGCCGCAGGTGATGCCCCGCTACCACGGGCGCCACCAGCTCAACCGCTACGACGACGGCCTGGAGAAGTGCATCGGCTGCGAGCTGTGCGCCTGGGCCTGCCCCGCCGACGCGATCTACGTCGAGGCCGCCTCCAACGAGCCCGGCGCCCAGTACTCGCCCGGCGAGCGCTACGGGCGCGTCTACCAGATCAACTACCTGCGCTGCATCTTCTGCGGCATGTGCATCGAGGCCTGCCCCACCCGGGCCCTGACCATGTCCACCGACTTCGATGAGCTCGTCGGCCCCGGCCGTGAGGGCCTCATCTACGAGAAGGAGGACCTGCTGGCCCCCGTGCCCGAGGGCGCCGTGTCCGCGCCCCACCCCATGGTCGAGGGCACCGAGGACGGCGACTACTACCGCGGGAAGGTCGTCGGCTCCACCCAGGCCCAGATCGACTGGGTGCGGAGCCACCGACCCGAGGACCCCAGCCTGGAGTCCGCCCGCGCCAAGGCCGCCCCCACCGCTTCCGGCCGGGGCAGCCGCCACACCGTGAAGGGAGCCCTGCGATGAGCACCCTGCTGATGACCGGAGCCCCCGCCATCGCCCCGACCGCCCTGACTCAGGACGGTCACCTGGGGCTGGGCGAGGCCATCGTCTTCGGCGTCGTCGCCCTGGTCACCGTGGCCTGCGGCATCGGCGTCCTGACCGCCAAGCGCGCCGTGAACGCCGCCATCAACATGATCGGCATCATGATCTCGCTGGCCGTCCTCTACATCGTCAACGAGTCGCCCTTCATGGGCATCACCCAGGTCGTGGTCTACACCGGCGCCGTCATGACCCTCGTCCTGTTCGTCATCATGCTCGTGGGCGTCGGCGGCGACGAGCCGGTGGGAGCCGCCGGTACCGTCATGAGGCGCCCGGTCCTCATCCTCCTGGGACTGGGGCTGGCCGGCGCCCTGACCGCCGTCGTGTGGCGCTCCACCCTGCCGACGCCGGCCGGCCTCAAGGACGGCGCCAAGGCCGCCCCCGACCTGCTGGCCGTCACGCTCTACCACGACCACGTCGTCACCATGGAGCTGACCGCCATCCTGCTCATCGTGGCCGCCGTCGGCGCCCTGACCCTCACCCACCGCCAGCGCATCCGGGCCCGGCTCAGTCAGCGGGCGGTGGCCGCGGGCAAGATGCAGGACTACGCCGCCAAGGGCGCCCACCCGGGCCAGAAGCCCATGCCCGGCGTCTACGCCTCCACCAACTCCGCCGCCGCCCCGGCCCTGGACGCCCAGGGCGAGGCCGTCGAGGAGTCCGTGCCCCGGGTCCTGCGGGCCCGCGGCCAGGGCCTGGAGCTGTCGGACGTCTCCCCGGAGATGGGACTGGCCCAGCGCTCGGGCACGATCGTCTCCCGCCTGGCCGGTGCCGACCAGGCCGGCGCAGGCGACA
>ERZ773018.1094-NODE-1094-length-14915-cov-3.553432_pt1 | contig 14915 bp, 22 predicted proteins | sample MGYA00580840_ERZ773018 | MGnify/ENA primary metagenome ERZ773018 (study PRJEB29015, sample SAMEA2738125) | human oral metagenome | biome: human oral; feature: human-associated habitat; material: saliva | place: China | collected 2256 ... | reverse complement strand
AGTTTGTGTAATTATTGAACACAATTAATCCAGGATTTTTAAAATTACAGCTGTCTTATCATTTTTATTTTTTCTAAAATCTCTTTTTCTTTTTTAGAGAAATTATTGATTAATCTTGCTATTTTAATTTTTTCATCATTTGTTTCAAAAAAAATGTATAACATTTTTTGAAATAATTTTATTTTTTTTAAATATATATCTTTATCTTGTTCTTCAGTATTATTTTTCATATAATTTAAAAAAAACTCATAAATTTTATTAATTGCAAATTCACTTTTTGCATTACTTTCATTATAAAATTTTTCAAAACTTCGCAAATCTAAACTAGAATTTCTATAACCAGACTTTTTTATTTTTTCATCAAATTCTTCTGATTTTTTATTTATATATTCCATTTTTGTATCGGTTGCTGAAGTATCAATAAACATTTTATTCATCAACTGATAAATACTAGCTTTTGTGTTTGTAGTTTTGTTTTCACTACTTATTCTTCCACTTCCTAAAAAGCCACTTCTTCTATCGCCTTCCATCATCCACCCCTATTTTATTTCAAATTGAATTTTTTTCTTTTTTTTATTCCTATCTCTTTTATTTCTTTTTTGAATTTTGAAACAGCTATTTTTTCATTTATTTTTATAATTAAATCCTTAACTTTTAATATCTTGGCAACATTTTTTTCTCTTAATTCAAACTCACCTTTATTAATTTCATATAATAATTTTGCTTTTTTTTGAAACTCTGTTTTTTCAAAAAAACCTAAATATCTACTATCATACGATAAAAGACTTCTTCCTAATAAAAGATATTTCCCCTTTGGTATTATAATTTCATCCCCTTCTTTAAAAAAAGGTGTTATTCCATCAAGTTCTAATATTTTACCAAAATTTTCACCATTCACATATATATAGTTATTTTTAACAACTACTCTATCACCAGCAACTCCATGAATTGTTTTTAATATGTCTTTTTTTCTTTCTTCTTCTAAGCCTTCAATAACAAACCGATCTTGTTTTATTATTACTTTATCCCCTTTTTTTATATCATCTACTTTTGATAAATAATAAAAACCAATAGGCTCTGAATTAGTATGATTAACTCTTATAAAAGTCAATAAATAAAAACCTATCATAACAAATATAAACATTATACATAAAATTATTACTTCTTTTTTTTTAATTTTTTCTTTCATTTTATACCTCGTAATATATGGCTTTTTTACAATCTTATTAAAATATTATACCATTTTTTTTTGAAAAAGAAAAGAGTTTGAAATATAAAAAAAATAGAGAATTTTTATTCTCTATTTTCTTCTTTCTTAATTACTATTTAGCTATTCTTTTAAAACGAATAAGTGGATATAATAGTCCACTACCAGAAGAACTTAATATTTCTGGTCTTCCATAACCAAATTCTAACCCTTTTCTTAAAGTATCTCCTAAATTAAAATTTGCTCCATTTTGACTATAAATTGCTACTGCTTCATCACCAGTGGAAAAGGCTTTTTCTATATTTCTAAAAGGAAATACAAATATTTCAGATGTAAACGAATAAGCAAACTCATATTCTTTTGGCATTTCTTTATATTCAGCCATCATATCAATTCTTATTTGCTTTTCTTTTTCAATATCTCTTTTTAAGTTATATTGTTTTATTTTCTCTTGGTTTTTTTTAATATCTTCATTTATCATTTTCTTATTGTAAAAAAAGTAAGCTCTATTTTCATCATAAGGTAATAATTTAGCTAAATTTCCTTCCATGTCTTTCATATCATAAAACGGAAGTTTTATATATTCATATCCATATTTTTTTCCTAATTCTACAATTTTCTTTTCTTCATCTTTTGTTTTTAATTTTTTCAAAAAAGCAACATATTTGTATTTTTCTTCAAAAACTTCATTAGCATTTTCCAGCATATACAAATTCATTTTTAACACATTACTATAATCTTTATTTAGTTCTTTTCCTTTTGCAAAGCCTACTACACTTATAAAACAAAATAGCAATGTCAAAAACAGTATTTTTTTCATATTATTCACCTTTTCCTTCTTTTTTCTTATCTATACTTTCTTGTAACTTGTTATTCAATTTTTCTTGTAATTCAACTTTTTCTTTCACTTCTTCAATTTCAGTTTCAGTTGGTAATTCAAGCATTTCTGGATGCTCTTTATAATAAGCTCTAACTTTATTTCTTAAAATTGGTAATTTTTCTCTTAAAATATTATCTTGTTTTTCAGTCATTTGTAATTTTGCTACTCCTAATAACTCTTTAACAGTCATTATAATTTCATCATCACTTGACATATTTGTATAGTTCTCTTTAGCATCTTTAAAAAATTCATAATTCAAGTATTCTACAATAGTTTTAAGAATTTCTTGTCCTTTCAAAACAGAAAAATTATTTAAAATCGCAACTTTATCTAAACCAATTATTGTTATATCAGTTGGCATTGAAGTGTCCATTATTAAAATTTCTTCATCTGTTAAACCTCTTTTTTCAAACCATTTTTGAAAATCTAAATACTTTTCTTCAACTGCTAAATTTAATAACAATGATAATATTTGTGCTTTATTATCTTCTTCTAAAAGTTTATTATATTCATTTTCATCAACTAAATACTTTATTACTTTTTCTTTTGGTAAAGCTGTAGTTTCCTCAGAAATTAAATTAACATCTTTATAATTAGAAAATTCTTTTTCTATAATTAAATTATCTTCAATATCAACAAAATCTGAAATTTTATTATCTTCTTTAACTTTGATGATAGGAGCTGTAATTAAACTGTTATAAATTTTTTCAATATCAGTTTCTTCTTCCTCATAAAATGGTATTGGCAACTCTTCAATATAAAAAACTGTATTAAATTTAGCTTTTTGGTTTTCAAGTTTCATTAATTTTTCAATTTTACTTGTTCTATACATCCAATAACCTATTCCGATAATCATAAGAATAACAACTCCAATTATAATTTTTACCCATTTTTTCATCTTCTATCATACCTTCCTTATCTTAATGCTGGTATTTTATCACCAGTTGACAATCTATGTTCTACAAAATTATTAGGAGCAATTAGTATCTTTTTAACTTTTGCTCTACTCTTAATAACACCACCATTTATTCTTTCAATAGCTTTAATAACATTGTCTTTATCAATCAGTACGATATAACCATCATTGATAATATTAGAAGTATCAAATTGTGTTATTATTTCTACTGGAAAAACAATTTCAAAAACTCCATAATTTTGATTTTTTAATTTTTTCTTAGCATAATAATTTTTATAATCTATAATATGTACTTTCTTCATTATAAAAGTATCAGCACCTATTGTTAAATTATATAGCCCTTCTTTATCTGGTCTATCTATTCCTTCTGGTATTCTAGGAATAGAATATATTTCATCTGTTATAAATTGATCTTCTATCTTAGAATAATTTTCTTTCATTATAGCTTGTTTGCTATCAGTACAAGCACTCAAACCTAAAACACCAATCAAAGCCAAACTTAAAATAAAGAAATTTTTTTTCATAATAATCACTACCTCACTTTTTTTGTTTTTAAAGGTGCTAAACCAATTAAGTAAAGCACCCTTTTTATTATACCATTTTTTAAAAGAAAATTAAAATCCTTTAAATTTTTTATTTGCTAATCTTTTATCTTTACCATTATGAACTATAACATTTCTCATCATTCCTATAAATCTTGAGTATGTTTTATCGCTACCTTTAAACTTTAGATGTTCTTTAATTTCATCAGAAGTTTTAAAATTACTTGTTGCTAAAATTGGTTTATTTACTTGTATTCTAGCTTCAAATAAGTTATTTATCATTTCACTTCCCCATTCTTTACCATTTTCTCTAATTAAGTTTTCAGAGCCTAAATCATCTATAAATAGCAAGTCTACATTTTTGACAGCATCTAATATTTGTGTTTGTGTATAGACTTCGCCAGAATTAGGTCTTAAAAGTGATAAATACCTACTTAAATTCATAGCTAGATATGTATAACCTCTATCATTCATTGTATTTACTACACAACTACAAGCAAAAGTTTTTCCAACTCCACTATTTCCTAAAAGTAACAAACCAACCCCTTCTTCATCTTCACCACTTAAAAGATTAGAAAACTTTTCAATATATTTTTCTATTTGTTCTTTTATTTGAAAGTCAATTTCTTCTTTACCTTTAAAGTTTTCTATAGTTGCATTTTGTTTTATTACTAATCCACCAAGTTTATCATAATACACTTGTCTTTTTTTTGCATTTGAAATTCTTTCACAAAGACATTCTACATCTCTAACACTACCATCATCAGCAATAACTGAAGTTGGTTCTCCACACACATCACAAACTTCATTAATTTCATATTCTCTACCTTTAATTGTTACTTTTTTCATTTTTTCATCACTCCTTTTAAAAATCTACAACTATATTTTTAAATTCATTTTCATTTTTACTGTTATTAAGTTCAGCCATTACTTCATTTTCTTTAACATATTCTTTTCTGACACCCATATAATTTTTCCCAATTGTTACATCTATACACATTTCAATATGTTTTTCAATCTTTTTAGGTAAGCCTAAAGAATAATCATCAAAATTTATTTTAAATTGTGATTTTAAAATAAAATCGACCATTCTTACAGTGTTAAATTTTTTTCTCTGTTTTATTCTTCTGAATTCTTCATATTCTAAAAATTTATTATATAACCTTTCAGAGATTTTTTTGCTATCATATAATTCTTTCAAATATACTAAAGCACCATTTTCTCTCCTATTTGATTTATATGCTTTCAAAATATTTTCAAAGCAAAAATTCATCACTTTTTCTAAAATATCTTTATCAATTTTTTTCATTTCTTTATTTGATAAAGCCTTTTCTAGTATTTCCGACTGCATTTCCAGTATTTCTTCTTCAAAAAATCCAATTTCTTTTTTTTCTTCCATTTTCTCCTTCCTTCCTAATCTTTAACTACTTCAGCTTCTGATATTTTATCTTCCTTTTTAGTTAAAATGTCGCTAATTTTTTCTAAATATTGATTAATTTTACTTTTTTCTTTATCTTCTAAAGTTTCCCATTCATCTTCTAATATTGAATAAATAGTAGTAAAATCTCTTCTTTCAACATCCAAAATTTTAACTTCTTTTTCTTCTTTTTTTTCTTCTAATGCTAATCTGTTTCTTATAATAAATTCTTTTATTTCTTCAGCACTATAAAAAACATTTTTCTCAAAAATTTGTGGATCTTCTTTTATCAATCTTAATCCTTTTTCAACTTCTCTAAATCCTAATGTACCTATTAAGGATTTATTATTTAAGTTTTCAATGCTATTAAATAAAATTGCATATTGTCTATATCTATCAGCTGTCTTTCTTGTTTTAAAACCAGCATAAGCACACCATTTTTCAAAACAATCACCTTTTCTACTATGTTTTGTTAATTGAAAAACATCTTCAAGTAATTGTCCTAAGACAATCCTTGTTTCAATTTCTTTTATTTTTAATTGTTGAGTTTTTACTTTTATTTGATTTTTTGTTTCTTCATCAACATATTCATCTAAAAAATTAAAATCAATATTAAGTAAATCTAAATTTGTTTGTATTTTTAGATTTCCAGTAGTGTCTAAATCTCTTTGTACTATTGTTGAAACAGCTTGTTGATCTGCTAACTTTGTTTCATTTACACTCGGTTTAGCAATGTTTATATCTCTACTTTTTATTTTATCCATTATTCCCATATTTTATACCTTCCTTATATTTCAATATCATATTTTTTACAAAATTCCGATAATTCTTTCATGTTATCGTTTTCCATTATTTTACTTTTATTTTTTAAAATTATTTCTTTATTAAATCTATATTCCTTATTATTGTCTTTTGACATTTTTTCTAACATGTGCTCTGTTAATCTAAAGAAAGCAAAATTTAGATCTTTTACCTTTTCATAATCAATTTTTCTACTTTCTTCTAAAACTTGATTTCCTTCGCTATTTAAAACATATTTTCTTTTTCCTAATTCTGTAACTGTTTTAGCTGAAAATTGCATATTTTCATAAGTTGCTGATAATTTTATATTAGGTGCTAAAAATAAATCAACATTTTCTATTTTGTTATATTCATCAACTAATTCTTTTAATATCTCTAAAACATTTCTTTGATCTGTTGTATCTCTAACTTTGTTAGGTACAACTGCATCTGGAAATTGTTTAACTGTTTCAATAGTATCTTGTAACGAATTTAAAGCTAATCCAGTTAGTTCAAGTGGTGCTATCCAGTAATCAAATTTTTCCAAAAATGTTAGATTATCCAGTCCAGCATTACTATCTATTATAATAAAATCATAATTTTCTTTAATAGCTGTTAGCCATTTGACTAAGTTTAACTTTCCAATTTGAGAAATCCCACTATTTGATATTGGAATAAACTCAATATTAGGTTTTATTTCAAAAGTTTCTAATTTTAAATTTTCTAAACAATAATTTAAATCCTTTATTGTTTTTAAATCAACCTTTGATCCTTCTTCTGAATAAGCTAAAATATTATTTTGTCCATCATCAGTCAAAACTAAAACATTTGCTTGTTTTCCATCAACTGTTGTTTTAGATAATAAATCAGCTAAATTTATACTAACAAAGGTTTTTCCTATTCCACCTTTGTTATTTTTTACCATAATAATTTGTTTCATTTTTATCTCTCCTTTCATATTCTTATCGTGTTTGTATTATACCATTTTTATTTTAATAAGTCAATAAAAAATAGACACATTTTTTCTTATTTATACACAAGTGTCTATTTTTCTTTTTTTATTTAATTATTATTTTACCATTTTCTAATTCATCATCTATTTCAAAATATTTTTTAGCATTTTCTAAAACATTATCTATCTTTATTTCATGTTGTTCAAAACCTTTTTCATTTGTTTCTCTAAAAAAAGTTTCTGGCTCTTTTTTATCTAAATTATACATTTCGGAAACAGAATAACCTTCTCTATTTCCAAAATCAGTAATAACTTTAAAATTTTGTTTATTTATTATAATCTCTTTTTCTAGTTCAATTTCTAAAAGAGAACCATCTCCATTTACTACACCAACAAAACCACAGTACATACCTTCTTTTGGAATAACTAAATTTTCTTGTGAATTATATAAATGAATAGCTTCTGATAAATTACAATTAGCTTTTGTAAAAACAATATTACTATATGAACTACCGTTATTCTCTAATTCTTCTTTTAAACTTGATAAAAATTTTGAGTTTTTAATTTTTTCTTCATTATATATATCTTCTAATTCGTAACCTTGTGATTGTACTAAAAAAGCCAAAGAATTTAACCTAGTATTTAACACATCAATATTCATTTCTAAATTATCATAACTTGTGAAAATGTATACATCTAAACATTCATCTTCCAAATATCTTTTTTCAGAATCACTTATTAAAAAAATATTTAAAGTTTCAACAGTAGCTTTTTCATAAATTTCTTCAGCACCCCAATCATAATTAAAATTATCATGTATTTTATCGTATAACATTTCTGTAATTTTCTCATATTCTTCACTTTCTATTGGATATTCTACATATTTTTTTAGAACATTGCTAACAATATATTCTTCTGAACTATCAAAACTATCAGTTACACCCCAATTATTATAAATTTCTTCTGATAAAACTTCTTCAAAAGTGGCTTCTAGTTTTTCTTTTTTATCCCAAATTTTTCTAATTGTTTCTGTATCTAATTCCGTTTCATCTGGTTGATAATAAACCTTAATATCTAAACTATTAAAATTTTCTTTTTCTAATAATTCAAGTGATTTTTCATCAAAATTTTCTAATGTTAATATTTCTTTTTCCATTTTTTACCCTCCATTTTCTTTATTATATATATATTATAACAAAAATATTTTTTTAAAATAATATATAAAATAAATGTAATAATTTCAACAAAAAAAATACTCCTTTTTTTTAAAGGAGTGTTTTTTTATTTTAACCAGTCTAATTCTTTTTGCCATCTTATCCATTCAGCTTTTTCATCAATTTCTTTTTCATATTGTATTTGTGCCAATCTTTTTCTTTCGTTTTCCATTTGAATTTCATTAAATCTCTTATATGTTTCACTATTTATTTTTTTTACTTCTTCTTTAGAGTACATTTTAAAAGTTCTTTTTATATAACCATTATATCTTTCTTCTAATTCCTCAATTTCATGATAAGTGTAAAATTTAAAGAATTTTGTTAAACTATAATAATCATCTTCCGTTATTCCATATTCTTTTTCATATTTCTTTTTTCTACGATATTGTATCACTATTGTTTCTGGTAAAAAAGGATTTAATTTATCTTTAAAAATGTTATTTTCTGTAACATAATAACCAACAAATTCTAATGCTCTATCCCAATCTTCTAAATTCTTTTTTACAAAATTTACAAAATCACTTAATTTTGCTTTTTTATATCTTTTTATTGTCCAAATCGTACTATCAAAACCAGTTAAACCTTTTTTAAAAGCTGGTGCTATCATATTAATCACTCCCTTAAATTCTAAAAAAAATTAATTTATTAGTTTCCTTTTAGCTACTTATATTCTATTATAAAAATAAATATATGTCAATTATTTCTTTTTTTTATTGCTTGTACCATTCTAAATAATGCCATAACATCTTTTTCACCAAATTCTATTATTTCTTTTAATATGTTATCTAACATTTCTCTTTCTGAAGTTTTTTTTGATGATTCTAATTCTAATGTCAAATAATCTATAGTAGTATTATAGAAAATCGCCAATTCTTTTATTCTTTTTTTGGAAATTGGTAATTTCCCACTTTCATATTTATGGATAGTAACAGTTGCTAATTTTAATGCTTCACCAACTTCTCTTAAAGTTAAATTTCTTTCTAATCTCATTTTCTTTAATTTCATTCCAATAATTTGTCTAACTTCTAATTTCATAATTATTTTTCCACCTTTCTTTTGAATTTATTTTTTTTACAAATAAATTATAGCAACATAATTTTACTTAAAAATATAACATTTTTACCTTTCTGAACCACTCACGACTCACCCTACAAATGCTAGAGTTGGAAATGTTCTGGTATAATTTATAAAAAATAATAAAACCAGTTATTTCTAACTGGCTTTTCAATTATTTTAATTTAATAGGTATTGAATTATCATCTGGTTTTATCATATACTTTTCATATAACTCTGGTAATTCAAATTCTATCTTTTTTTCATTAATTCTTTTTTGTATATATTTTTTAGGAGCAACATATCTAAAATTTTCAAATGTAACTGTCGGCAATTCTTCAAATTTTCCTAAATGAAAATATTTAAAGAATTTTTCTTTTAAAGTTTCAATTTCAATTTCTGTTTTTTCTTTTTCAACTTCTATCGTTTTAGAAAGTTCTAACACTTCTTTAATTGCTTTTTCGTTGTATTGTTCTAAACTTTCCATATTATAAATTATATCATCTTCTAATTTATCAATTTGTTCATTCATACCTCTGAATTTATATTCTTGATATTTTGAAAAATCCATTGATAAATTTTCTTTTCTATCAATTTCGATCTCATCAAAATAATAATCTTTGTTTTCAGAAATGTTATTTTTTTCAAAATCCTCCATAAATTTATCTTCATCAAACTTTGGTAATGGTTTTTTACCTACTTTAATGAAATCTTCAAAATTTTCTATTCTTTCAACTATCTTTTTCTTTATACTTTCACTATTTAATTTTTCGATTATTTTATCTGTATAGAAATTCATCACTTTTTTGACTTTATATTCATTATCTAAAACATCTACAATTTCAATAAGTTTTTTATATATTTCTTTTTGTTCTTCAGTTTCAAGTTTCCCATATATTTTAGATAATATTTCAAAATTATTACCTCTATTTGCCATATCTAATGGAATATTTTTAAAATTTTCAATATGATAAAATATTCTTCTAGCTAATTCTGGATCACCTTTTATTTCAGTAAAAACAACTCTATTTTGATCAAAAAAATTAGTAGCTATTAAATCTAATTCTTCTTGACTTGCATTTCTATTCAAAGCTTCTTGAATTGCTTCTTCTTCTTCTTTTGTTCTTGCATATTCAGCTAAAATACAATTTTGTGTTCCATATAGTACCATATAAAAGTGTATTTGAGCTATGTAATCACTTTTGTCAAAATGTTCTCCATTATTAGTTTTGACTTCAAGTAAATATTTATTTTCACTATCCCAACCATCACAATTTGCTCTTAAACCAAATTCTTCGCTAGTTTTACAACAAGGTAAAAAATTTTTATTGAATTTTTTATTTGCTACTTCTCTTATAAAAGGCTCAAAAATATGCCCAAATTCTGTATACAAAGTTTTTTTATTTTCATAAGGTATTACCTTATTTTTAAGTTGTGCCAATTTACTTGCTTTGGTAAAATTAGATATTCCTAATATAATTGGAATATCACTTCCACCTATATACTGACTTCTGTCAACTTCGACAGTTTCTTGACCAGTATCAACTTCTAATTTAAAATCATTTCTTTTTTTTAAAACCTCTGTTAGTAAACTCATATTTCACACTCCTTTAATTTTCAGTTTCTTTTAAGCTACTTATATTCTATCACAAAGATAAATGTATGTCAATTTTTAAAAAGTCTAATATTTTATTTCAAAGAAACACTAACCATCTCAAACTAATGAAATGGTTAGTGTTTAATTAATTTTCTTCTTTTTGATTTTCAGCAAATTCTCTTTTTTTGTTATAATATTCTTCAACTGTTATAGAATTTTCGGTTTTTTTAGTTGTAAAACGAACATTATAAGGTATTGGATGTTTCCCAAAATCAGCTGGATTTATTTCACCAGCAATATGTCTAATTTCACCTCCTAATTTTTCAAATTGTTTTCTTTTATCATATATTGCAATAAGCAACCCTGCTTCATCTATACCTTTTACAACAGCTTTTCCAAGTGACCAATTATTAATTGCATTCGTACAATCAGAATACACTATTTTCACTTCTTTTCTAATAGCAATTTCCATTGCTAAATATAAAGCAAAAGCTTCAGCAAAAGCAATATCTTTATCTGTAAAAGTTATATTGCAAGAATATAAATCATCATAAGTCCAGTTGTTTTCTTTTAAAAAATCATTAAATATTTTTTCTTCACTTAAAACTTCTTTAATTAATGATTTTTTTTCAACATTGGTTACTCTGGATTTTGCTATATTCCCATTAAAATGAGTACCATCACAATAAATAGCTTTTGGCTCTAAATAAATTAATATTTCTTTATTTTCTTCTTTAACTTCACTTATTTCAATATCAGTTATTTCTTTTATACTTTTCAAATATTCTTTCATATCTCCTTTTGAAACTAAACCTTTTTTTTTCAAAAAATATTTAGCTTCTTCTTCACTATTAAAACTCGAACATCTACTAGGTTTTCCTTTAATTAATCTAGCAAAATTAGTCCAAGTTTTTTTATCACTTGTATAATCTCCAAATTCATCTTTAATTAAATAATAGCAATAAAATTTCATAAAAAACAACCCCTTTCATTAAAAAATTAATATGGAAATCTTCCATTACTTGAAAGACTAAATTGATTTTTTTCAGATACATTTTCTATTCCTTTTTCAATAATTTCTTCCAATCTTTCAGAAATTTTATTTATTTCATTTTCTAGTTTATCAACTTGTTCTTCAGAGTATTCAGTATCTAACACTGTTTTTAATAAATTTTCAATATTTTTACCTTTTTTAGTCAATTTAACTTTTCTAAATAAATATTCTAGTTCATCATCAGTTAAATCTCTTTTTAAAATTTCATCAACCAAATTATTAATTTTTCCCATTTTAAACCTCCATTTTATTAAAATTTTCTAAATCTTTTTTATATTCATTTAAAATTTTTTTTAATAACTCTTTTTTGTCTTTCGGTGTCAACTTCGATATCAAATTTTTATAATTTTTGCAAATTTTATCAATAATTTCATTTTCAACATTATTTTCTTTTGGTTTTATACCTAAAATTTCATTAGTTTCAACATTTAATGCTCTTGCTAATACTTCAATTTTGTCTTTTTTCATATTTTTAATTATTCCATTTTCCCATCTATGCACTGTACTTTTTGCCACTCCTATAATTGTGGCTAACTCTTGCAATCCTATTCCTAATTCTTTTCTTTTTTGTTTTATATCTAACATACCTACACCTACCTTATTTATTATCTTAGAAACTCTTAATCGAAGTTAAGAGTAGAAAATGGGTTTTACCCCACTCTTTTTTTATCTTTCACCTTTTTTTATTTTATCTTCTTTTTCTTTTAGTTTTTCTAATTTTTCTTGTAATTTTTTCTTTTCAACTTCAATTTCTTTCAAAAGTTCTTCATCTTTTTTCAAATCTTCAATGTAAATTTCCATAGGTAACATTTCGTGTTTGATGTCATAAAAATCTTCAAGTGCATATTTACCGAATTTACTTTTTAAAAATTTTACTAAATTTTCAAGTGGACTTCCAACATCATATTCATCTGAATAGATAATATAATTATCTTTTGAAAAAATTCCACATTTTTTAAAAACTCTCTCATATTCAGTTGTATCTTTTTTATCTTTTATAAATTCTTCTATTCCTTTTCTATCGAAAATATAAACTTCTCTCATATTTCTCACTTCCTTTATATTAATATTATTGTTTTAATTTTTGAATTTTTTTTCTTATTTCTTCTATTTCAAAATTGATTTCATTTAATTCATCAAGTAAATTTTGTAATTCAAAATCCTCACTCAAACTTTGTTCATGTTCATTTGCATATTTTTCTAAATAATCTATCTTTTTATCAATTTTTTTATAATCTCTCAAAGCACATTTTAATTCGAAATTATATTTTTTTAATAGCAAATTATTTTCCATTATTATCACCCTCTAACTAAAAATTATTGTTTTTCTAAATATTCTTCTTTAATTTTTTCAATATGTTTATCACTCATCTTTGTTCCTAACTCATTTATTTCTAAGAATAATTCTATTTTTTCTTTGTCTGTTAAATCGTTATTATACCCTTGTTTAATTATCCTTGTATATCTTATTTGATGAAATAAAATCGTTTTCTTATCTTCTTCATTTAATTCACTGAAAACCTTACCATTTTCTAATTTTATTTTATCTTCAATAAAATCTAACAATGTACTTATTCTTTGTTTTCCATCTAACACTTCTAATCTTGGGTCTTTAACTACATTTACAATAAAAGTAGGTTTTGTTTCAATCCCTTTTTCAAAAATAGCCATAATATAAGCTAATTTTTGCTTTTTAGTCCATACTAATTCCCTTTGATAAAAAGGGTTTAAATCAATTTCTTTGTCTAGCCAATATGTAAACATCAATTAATCTCATTGTCATATTTTGAGTAAATTCCAATATATGATACCATTTATTTTCTTTTGTTAAGATTTCTTCATTAGTATTTTCACTTTTTGTTAATTCTACTTTTGCAAAATCTCTTTCTATATCTTTCCATTCGTAATTAGTTGTATATGGAATTTTTGTATATTCTTTTCCTTTACAAGTTATTATTTTTCCATTTATCTTTGTTATTACTAGATCTTCAAATCTTTCTTTTTGATAATGATAAACTTTATCTCCTTTTTTAAACATAAAACATCACTCCTTTAAAAAATATTTAGTTTCTTTTAAGCTACTTGTATTATAGCATAAGAATAAATATATGTCAACTTTTTTAAGATAATAAAAAAGTAGATTTTTTCAAATCTACTTATTTTTTATTTCTAATAATAATCATATTCTTCTTCTTCATCAACATTTTCTTTTTCAAAATCATCTTCAATTAAAAATTCTGGTTTATCATATTTTTTGTTAAAAATGTTAGGATTTATTTTATCATCATATATATCTTTTGCATCAGTATATTCATATATATTAGCACAAAATTCTTCAAATTCTTCTTCAGAAATAAAACTTCTTATTTTATCTTCAAAAACTTTGTTTCTATCTTCTAAATCTGGAAATGTGTATATGCTCAAATCCCCTTTTTTACCTAAAAATAATTTCACTGCAAAATAATCATCATCATATTCTTTTACTATTTCACACAAACGATCATTAGCAAAAAAATCAAATTCTGTTCCATCGTTTCCATTCAAATAAAAAATTCCATTTTTTAATTTTTTTTCATCAATATTGTGTTCTTCAATTTTTTCAGTAATGAGTTCTTCAATTTTTTCCCATATTTTTGCATTTTTTAACATTTTTCCACCTCAAATTTTTTTTAATTATAAATTTTTATAAATTCATCAACAAATTCTTCCAAAGAAAATCCATAAGAATATTCAATTAAACTATAATCAATTAAAATTTCATAATCTTTTATTTTTTTTAATTCTTTTTTTTTAATTAAAATTCTTCTGTTATTTTTATTTATTATTAAAACTAATTCTTTTAACCAAAAAAATAATTCTTTTTTGGTAATTTTTCCTTTTTTACACTTTTCAATCATTTCTTTTTTTATTTTTTCTTTATAAAATTTAATTTTTACTTCTTTCATACACATCACTTATCATCATTTTTTTATTTTATTATATCATTTTCAAAACGAAAAATAATATATATATTATTTATAATAAAACTGCAGTTTTTAACTGCAGTTTAAAATTTTACTTTATATTCTTATTTCCTTTTCATTTATTTCTATTTCATAACTTTTAATAATATCAATTATTAGTTGCTTTGGAAATAATTGTATGCCAAAAGGATTTGATAATTCTTTAGTGTAATTTTTATCAGTATATTTTGATAATTCATCACTTATTTCTGTAAAAAAACCATCTATTATACCTATTATATTTAATTTTTCTTTTTTTAAATAATTATTTCTCAATTTTGAAAAAATTAATTCCACAAAC
>ERZ773018.1086-NODE-1086-length-14970-cov-11.100302_pt1 | contig 14970 bp, 15 predicted proteins | sample MGYA00580840_ERZ773018 | MGnify/ENA primary metagenome ERZ773018 (study PRJEB29015, sample SAMEA2738125) | human oral metagenome | biome: human oral; feature: human-associated habitat; material: saliva | place: China | collected 2256 ... | reverse complement strand
GAGCAGCGGACTCATAATCCGTGGGTCGTCGGTTCAAGCCCGACTTGGGGCACCACTGCATCGGCGTCTCGCCGCCGCCCGGCGGGTTTGAAAGGCGCCGGGATCCAGCCGCCGTTTCCGTCGGGGGTAGGCATGAGATCAGCGGGCTCGATGCCAAAGAACATGGCTGTGCGCAGCACTTCGTCAGCTGACCATGAGACATTGCCTCGCAGTTTCCGGCTCACCGACGATTTTGTCAGCCTGAGAGGTGTTGCGAGTTCCTGAGCCTGCATTCCGCGCGCGAAGATCTGCTGGTTGACGGCCAGGCCAATTGCTCTATCCGCGCTCATTGTTCCAAGTTCTTGGGCTGTCATATCTGCAACTGTATCGATTTGGTGCAACTAGTGCAACTGTATCCGTTGACAGCAACTGCATCGTAGTGGATCATTACACTCATGGAGTCGCATATGATGCAACCAGATGAGTTGCTTAAAACTGGTGAAGTTGCTCAGCGCTACGGTGTGGCCGCAAGTACAGTGCGTCGCTGGGTCGCCGCGGGAAGGCTCTCAGCGACCCAACTGCCTTCTGGCCAGTTGCGTTTCTCAGCTCGGGCTGTCGAGGCGGCGATGCGTGAACTAAACGCAGAATCTGCGGGGGAGCCAAGGAGTCGGTCATTGTCGGATGTTCCGCTGCCTGGTTTGGGTAGGGCGGGGAGGTGACTTGCCGTGTCAATCTTGGCCATGACGTGGGCGTGGGGCTTGATGGAGCTGGATCAGTCCCAAACGCTTGTTTTGCTCGCGCTTGCTGATGCGGCGAATGATGATGGGGTGTGTTGGCCATCTCAGGCGGAGATTGGGCGTAAGGCGCGCCTGAAGGATCGGGCTGTACGGAATCAGATTCGATCGCTGGAGGCGATGGGGCTCGTGTCGGTGTCGCGGCGTGCGACTCCGCAAGGACGGAAGACGAATGTCTATCACCTCAACATCGGGTGTGACTTTTCGTTGCAATCAAAGCAACCGGCACGAAATGCCGGTTGGGTTGAAGGTTCTGATTCTCAGCCTGTGGATAACCCAACTTTTCGTTGCAATCAAAGCAACCGGCACGAAATGCCGGTTGGGGACCCAACCGGCACCGTAATGCCGGTTGCAACCGGCACCGTGATGCCGGTTGCTTCTATATATCAAACCCCCAATATTCAAACCCCCAACCTAACCCCCCCACCCCCTGCGGTTGAGGGTTCGGTTGGGGTGGGAACCGGCTTCGCCGATCAAGTGGTTGTTGAGGGGGAGGCTGCGTCGCCGGTGGCGACGTCAGCGCCCCCAGAGGGCCGTAGAGGCCCTCAGAAGCGCCCCGGAGACACTAAGGGCCCTGCGACTATGTCCACGGGTGGTCGATGCGCCGAAACTGCCTCAGAGGATGATCTAGCGATTTTGGCGGCGTGCGTACCTGAGCCGATGCGGGTGATGGACGCGCGGGGTCTCGGTCTCGTGGTTGGCTTGCTACGTGAACGGCTGGATGCCGGATGGACGCCGGGGGAGATCAAGCGGTTACTGGATTCGCCGTTGCCTGATCGCGTTGCCCGGATGTCGGGTCTTGTGGCTTCGCGGCTTCGCCGTCTGGTGGCTGTGGGGGAGTCTCCTCGGGCTCAGGCTGCGGCTGCCTCGCGTGAGCGTGAACGCTTGGCACGTGAGCGCGCAGCTGTGGTGGATGCTCGCGAGGCGCAGACAGCCCCGTCGTTGGTGCATGTGCGCATTCATGATCTTGTGACCCGTCTGGCTCCTGGGTTATCGCCTGCGCGGCGGGCGGTTGTAGAGCTGGCTGTTCGTCAGGCTCTCGCGGATGCATGGCATCGGGAGAACCCCCAAGGGGGGAAGCCGTCACCGTCGGCGCTGCTGGAGGTGCTCGCAGCTTCGGGTGAACGGATCGCGGGTCGTGTGATTGCTGAACATGCGGACGGGGAGGTGGCCTGAGATGGCGGATGTTGTCTTGTCTTGGCCTGCATGGGCGCGAGCTCAGCGAGGTTTGGGGGCGTCGGCCCGCGCGTGTTTGCGCGAGATCGCTTCCTTGGCGGATGATCGGGGGGCGGCGATCGTGGAGATCAGCTGGTTGGCTGAGACGACAGATCGATCTCGCCGGACGGTGTGGCGTGGTCTAGCGGAGCTAGAGGATCGTGCGCTGATCGTGCGTGAGGAGCGCCGAGAGGCGGGGCATCGCGCGCCGTCACGATTCCAGCTGGTCCGTGACCCCGCAGGTGCCGTGGAGCGAACCCGTGATCGGATGCAGAGCCTGGGTGTCGTCGTTGATGTCTTCACTGGAGGCGCGGTTGACCCGGATGACAATGAGGGGCTGCGCGCTGTCCTTGTTGAGGCATGCCAGGCAGGCTGGGTTGGGCAGGGGGCGAGCCGGTTAGCTGTGACGTTACTGGAGCATGGCCCCAAGCAATTTGGGCGCCTTGCGGTTCGCCAGGCGCGTTTCGAGGGGGAGACGGTGTCGGATGCTTTGGCTGATGTCTTGACGTTGGCGTGGCTGGAGGCGCGCGCGTCCGCCGCGTCGATGATTCGCGCCCGCCGGCCGTGGGCGGTGTGGTCGCGGGCCGTTGAGTGCGCAGTTGCGGAGGAGTCGCTGGCAAGCTTGGAGGACCGCAACGCTGTGACCACTGCGGGCGTTGTCCCCGAAGGGGGTTCGCCCCTCGCTGGTGGGGCGGGGGAGCTGTATGTGGGGATTGATGAGCTGACGGGACCTTTCGTGCGCGTGATTGACGCGTTGCGTGAGGCGGGTATGCCGTCGACGCTCGCGTGGGCGGGCAGCGTGCGTGTCGCGCAGATCGCGGCTCATGTCTCGGTCGCGAATGCTCACACGATGGCCGCGCGCGACGCCACGCTCGCCTCTCTCGGGGTGAGTCCTACAGCTGCCCGCGCGTGGATGACCCTCCTGGTTGGGTCACGACGCGGAACAGTCGCGAATGCTCTTGATGCCGATCAGAAATCGCTGAGTGAACAGGCCGCTGTCGTCGCAGCCGCGTGGCGCAAGACATTGCTTATTGCATAGATCACACGGGCGCCTTGGGGTGCCTGACGAAAATGTCAGGTAGCTACGTTTCCGTTGGATTTCCGGGCCTTTTATGGTTGGTCAGGAAATGTATAGCCGTCGATGTCGCGAATGTCTTTGATGATGTCGTCGATGAGTTCTTGGTCGTCGATGGTGGCGTCGGCTTCGACCCACTCGCTCTTGACGGTGATCTCGAGGCGCTGGAAGACGCGCATGCGTGACATGTCGATGCCTTGGCGCATCGCTTTGTCGATGGCTTGCGCGATCGCGTAGGCGCGGTCGGTTGAGGGCCAGCCTGCGGTGTTGAGCTGGCCGCCGGCGCCGGGAGGGCGGCCGTCGAAGGTGACGGCCCAGTATTGGAGGCGTTCAGGCTGGGGGTCGTGGTTCATGAGGTGTGCTCCTAGAGGTGTCAAACGATCTGTGTCAATGATGCCATCTTGGCTGGTTGTCGGCGTGCACGTCGTTGTGCGTGTACGTGCTGACGGATAGGGCGTAGTGAGAGGAGCGCACATGCCGTCTTATCCGGATCGAGGTCTGACCTCACCTGCACAAGAATCGTGTCAGGCCCCTCAAGGTTCGCCTGTGCCGATTCCACCCCCGCCCGCGGTGGCCGCCACGCGCACGTGGGCCCCGGGCGTTGATGGGCTGACCGTTCGGCGCCACATCCTGCGCTGCCGCGTCAACGAATCGCACCGGCTGTGGATGGTGGGGGCTCACGGTGGGGCCGGAGCCTCAACATGGGCTCAAATCCTCGAGGTGGGGGACGCTGGCACCGCCTGGCCGCAGCACGTCAATCCTTCGCGCGCGCTGAGCATCGTTGTCTGCTGCCGCTCAACAGCCGCGGGCCTGCGCGCCGCGCAAGACGTCGGCATCGAATGGGCGTCAGGTGCCCTCCCGGGACAACTCGTCGGCCTCGTTGTTGGGGCTGATGCCCCCGGGCGTCTCCCGCATTCGCTCCGTGATCAACTCCAGATCACGTCGGGAGCATTCCCCCGCTACATATTCGTTCCGTGGCAAGCGCAGTGGCGCTTCGCCAAGGAAAACGACGCGAACGCTGATCGTTTGCGCCGTATCAACAAGATTGCCGCCACCGTGGCGGCATGGACCGAAAGGACACTCTGATGATTCTGATGCGACTGACCATGTTACTTGGCGCTGAAACTAATCCGCCCGTGGTTCCAAACCCGACACCGAAGGCCATTGAAGGCCTGATGGACAAGATCAATGATCTTTTAGGTAATGCCCAGTGGATTGGCATTATCTGCGGAATTCTCGGATTAATCATGGCAGGCGCGATGATTGCCCTTCACAACCAGCGAGGGCCTGGAGCTGGCGGCGAAGCCGCCGAAAAGGTCGGGTGGGCCATTGCCGGTGTACTCATCGCCGTATCGGCGCCGATCATCATCAGGCAGTTTGTCTAAAGGAGCGAGGTCATGAGCGATAGCGATGAGGAAAGGGAACGGAGTCCATTCGCATCCCCATGGGTCATTGCCTCCGGTCTCATTGTCATCATCGTTGTGGCGATGGGAATTGGACTGGGAGTGGGGCTGGCAATGCGCGGCTCAACAACGAAGCAGCCGTCCAGTCAGTCAGGCCTGCCAACTGGCAGACCAACGGTGGTCACGCCGTCACCGAGCGCGTCGCCGTCGCTCATGCCCTCCCCGACCCCCACGGAGGGCGTCCTCGGAATGGACTACATTTCACAGCCATGTTACATCGAGGAGGTCAATATGTTGCCATTGGGGCAAACCCCTCGAGCGACGCGCGTAAGCACTGTCCAGGGAGGTCGGTCGGTTGAAGTAGCGACGAAGGCTGGTCCCTTCGCCGCGATGGAGAGGACAAATCTGTCGTACTGCTATTCGCACACGGTGGAAGGCGCACTTACTGCTGGCGCAAACTTCCTCCTGCATTCAACTTGGGATATTGAGCGGCGTGACTCGATCGCAATGGACCTTGCAGACAATTCCGATGGAACCCTCGCCGGTAAGGTTTTTGACTCCAGTCGCTCTCACTCCGGAGTCTACTCCATGCAACAAGCACATATCACGGGCTACTACTACGAAATCCGTGATGAGAACAATGTGCTCGTCGTCTATACCTTTACTCTCGGTGACGATCCTAAGACGCTGACCATTCCACTGCGTATGACGTGGCTGAAAGACTGGAAAGTCGTCTACCCCGAAACTCCTGATTCTTGGGGGATCGGTGAACTCACGGATGAAGCAAAAACCCGCATCACCCCGTGGAGCGTGAACTAACATGGGTGCTCTTGAAAGCCTTGTTAATGAGGCGACGAAGTCGCTCGGAGAGATCATCCTCAACCTGGGAACATGGTGGGTCAAGGCGCCGGTTCCTTCGCTCTTCGTCACGTCTTCTCCAGCCTATCAGCTGCAGGACTACTTGCGCTTTCTCCTCGCTGCCGTAATGATCGCGTCCCTCATATTCGCTGGAATCAAAGTCATCATCGACGGTCGTGGCGAATCACTGCGCCAAGTCGCGCAATCTCTCATCACAGTCGTCATCATTTCGGGAGCTGGACTCACGCTTGCGTCCACTCTCATTAGCATCTTTGACGAGACGGCGGTGTGGCTCTTGAATACGGTCACGGAAGAAAGCGCCGAAACCTTCGGCAAACGAATCATTCCAGTCCTATGGGAGAGTACACAAATTCCCGGTGGCACGGTTCCTGTTGTTCTCCTTGCACTGGCGGGGATACTCGCCAACGTTGTCCAGATGGCAATGATCTGGATTCGATCCGTCCTACTCATGGTGATCATGGGGTTGGCACCGATCATCGCGTCAACGATTAGCACGTCATGGGGGCGTGCATGGGCGGGAAAAATCCTGGGCTTCTTCTCAGGACTTGTCCTCTACAAGCTGGCCGTGTCGATAATTTATGCGACAACAATCCTGTTCCTCACCTCGGAGAGTGGCCTGGAAGGGTTTGTCTCTTTCCTTGTCGGCGTCATGCTCATGGTTTTCGCGGCCGTGTGTCCGTTTGCGCTCGTGGGGCTGCTCATGCCCACGGGAGCGATGATCGCGTCCTCAATGGGTGGGGTCGGCGGCGCAGCAACTGGAGCAGCGACGGTCGCCTCGGGCGCGGTCGACGTAGTGCATCGAGGGCATGTATCGGCAGATGCGCCACCGGCGCCGTCACCTCATGACGGTGGAACTGGGGGAGCGGGGGCTCCGTCAGGCGCAACAGTTGCTCCCGACGCGGGAGCGGTGGGCTCGAGTGGGGCCGCCGGTGCAAGTAGCGGTGGAGCCGGTGGAGCGGCTGCCGGGGCGGCCGAAGGTGGGGCCGCTGCAGGCAGCGCAGCTGCTGGAGCAGCTACTGGCGGCGCGGCTCTCATCGTGCAGGCCGTCGCAGAAGGCGCCTCGCAGGCACAACGGGGCATTAGCGACATGGTCGAAACAGCGGAAGGGACAGAAGGATGAGTACCAGCGGAGCGACGGAAACGCAGGTCCGCACGTATGGGAACTGGCGTCACCCACGCCTAGCGGGCCTAGGCAAGCTGAGCTTCTTCCAGACGATGGCGCTACTGGCACTGCTCATCGTATCGATCCTCGTCTACGGGTCTTTTGGCCTCGCGCACGCAGCTGTTCCGTTGCTTTCGGGGCTGTCCATTTTGGGGGCGATGGAGATCCGAGACGCCCATGGCGTGAGTGTGTGGGACAAGATGGTGGAGCGTGTGTCGTTTGCTCGGCGGCGTCGAGCTCGACGCACCATATACAGGTCAGGGCCGATCGGTGTCGTCCCGGGTGGGCGCGCTCGTCTTCCTGGCTTGCTCTCAGGATCGCGCATCAGCGAGCACGCTGATTCGTACGATCGCCCGTTTGCGCTCGTTCACCACGGCAACGCTCACGTGAGTGTCATTATAGGGGTCTCGCCCTCTGGTATTGCACTGGTTGATCAGGAGCGTATCGACCAGCAGGTCGCGCACTGGGGCGCGTGGCTTGCCGACCTAGGGAGCGAAATCGGCATCGTCCAGGCCACTGTCTGCGTGGAGACAGTGCCCGATACAGGTGGGGCACTTGAGCGCCAGGTGAGCGCTCGCCTCGACGCGAACGCTCCGGCGATCGCGCTGAGCGTGGTGCGCGACGCTGTCTCGCAGTACCGCTCGGGCGCAGCGCAACTGCGCTGTACAGTGACGCTGACCTTCGACACGAAGCGCATGAGCGTCAAGAAGCGATTGACCGACCAGGTAGCCCGAGAAATTGGAACCCGTCTACCGCACCTGACGCACTCGCTGGAAGCGGCAGGGACGGGGCCTGCCCACCTCCTCACAGCCGCCGACGTGACGCGCTTGGTGCGCGTGGCATACGACCCGGCATCCGAACCGCTCTTTGAAGAGGCGACGGCCGCTGGCCAGGAGGTCGAATTGGACTGGGAGGACGCCGGCCCCGTTGGCGCCCACACTTCCTTCGATTCATTCCGTCATGATTCGGGCCTGTCACGCACCTGGGTGATGACCAAGGCGCCAACGGGAGTCGTCCAATCGGGTGTCCTATCGAAACTGGTGTCGATCTCTCGGGATGTCGAGCGCAAACGCGTCACCCTGTTGCTACGGCCCATTGATGCCGCCATGACAGGTGACATCGTCGAGCGCGACATGACAACGGCCGCGGCCGCGGCCGGCATGTCGAAGAAAGTCACAGCGCGCGCCGCGCGCGAGGTAGCAATCGCGAGAAAGAACGCGCAGGAGGAAGCCTCCGGTGCGGGCCTCGTGGACTTCACAGTCCTGGTGACAGCGACCGTGACGGGGGATGACCTCGATGACACAGCTGCGGCCATCACGTCGCTTGCGTCAGCGTCGAAGCTGCGCATGAGGCCCGCCTACGGAGCGCAGGATTCTGCGTTTGCACTCGCCCTTCCCCTGGGCGTCGTACCCTCGTGGCAAAAGGTGTGGTCGATATGAGCATCACGATCGCAGATCTGAACCGCCCTGGCGGTGGCGGTGTGACGCCGCTTCCCCGCATTCACGACTATCGCGGCACGAGTGTCCAGGTGTGCGGCCTGTACCCATTCGTCGCGGGCGGGACCCCGCCACCTGTTGGCGTCCCCCTTGGACGGGCGACGGACGGGACTGGCGCAGTGTGCGCCGACCCGATTAGTTGGTTTCAGAAAGGATTGATCGCCGCCCCTTCTGCCATGGTCCTGGGCCTGAATGGCCTGGGGAAATCCTCGCTGATTAGGAGGATGGTCCTGGGAGGTGAGGCATTTGGTATCCATTCAATGGTTGTCGGGGACGTCAAGGGCGAATACGTCGATGTCATTGACGCACTGGGTGGGCAGATCATTTCCATCGGACATGGAAAGACCGGCTTGAACCCTCTTGATGGTGGTAATGCCGACGAAGCGGCGGAGATGCTGCGGGCAGCCGGGTTCACCCGTGAGGCCCAGGAAGTGATGGAAGCGGCTCACGAGCGCAAGAAACAACTGGTGTGCTCACTGATCCAGATCATTCGTCGACAGGCACCAACTGATCGTGAGGAAACGATCGTTGACGCCGCTATACGCGTCCTCGAGACGCACGCTGGTACGCCGACTCTCGCCGATGTTCTCCGGGTCGTCCAAGATGGCCCTGAGCCGCTCCATGCGGCCGCCCTCGATAAAGGAAAACCGGGGGAATATGAGCGTCTCACGAATGACCTCGAGGCCTCACTCCAGGCACTGCTCATGGGCCGCTTCGGCTCACTGTTCGCAGCGAAGAAAACCGTGTCGATGCGCATGGATGCGTCCGTCGTTTTCGACGTTTCCTCTCTCATGTACGCCGACGAAGACCTGCAAGCAGCGGTGCTGCTCTCGTGTTGGTCGTATGGGTTTGCCACTGTTGAGGTGGCTCAGGTTCTCGCCGACACGGGGCTGATTGCCCGGCAGCGCTATCAGCTCATCATGGATGAACTCTGGCGCATCCTTCGGTCCTCGCCGGGCATGGTCGAGCGCGTCGATTCGCTCACTCGCCTCAACAGGACTGTGGGTGTCGGCCAAATTATGATCACCCACTCCGTTGCGGACTTTCAGGCCTTACCGTCGGTCTCTGATCGACAGAAAGCACAGGGGTTTATCGAGCGATCAAAAATGCTGTTCATCGGCGGTGTTCCACCCAAAGAGGTGCGCGAGCTCAGATCTGTCATGGCGTTCTCACGCCGCGAGGAAGCACTCGTGTCATCGTGGAACGCACCTGGCGAATATGACCCGATAACAGGGGGCAGCGCTGCCCCCATCGGCCGCGGAAAGTTCCTTCTTAAAACGTCGGACGCCCCGGCGTACCCATTCCAGGTCGACTTCACGGCAGCCGAGTATGAGCTGTCGAACACGAACAAGAGGTGGTGACACCATGTGGAATTCAATGAGCGATAGCGGCCGAGGCGTCTGGCTTCTTCTCATCACGCTCGGGGTCGGTGGCGCATGCCTGTACGGTGCGCGCGCCCTGTACACCTGGTGGACAGGGATCGAGTTGCCCTCGAATCTTCTGGAACTCACAGGGGGGCTTATTCGCGGTCAGCAGCCACGCGCAGTGGCCATTCTCGCTCTCCTCATTCTCCTGACCGGCTTCGCTGGCCTGGTCGCTGTCACCCGGTGGCGCCACCGAGGCCCGCGTCGACGCAAGCGCGGAGATCAAGTCGCTCGCAAGGCTGCCACACGGCGTGAGGTCGCTGTCCTGGGGGACCGAGCGGTGGCATCACAGGCATCCCGGCTGGGTGTCGTGGCTGCTGATTCTCCCGGTTTACCGATCGGGCGCATGGTGCGAGGAAACGCGCGGTTGTTTTCGTCCTGGGAGTTCGTGTGCCTGATGATTGCAGGCCCGAGGACGGGTAAGACCACGGCGTGGCTGGTCCCGCGGATTCTCGATGCACCTGGAGCAGTCCTCGCGACCTCGAACAAACGAGACATCGTTGACACTACTCGCGGGCAGCGAGCTCAGAATGGAACGACGTGGGTCTTCGATCCTCAGGGCATTGCGGGGGAAGATCAATCGTGGTGGTGGAACATCCTGGCCGGTGTTCAAACTCCCGTTGATGCGGTGTCTCTCGCGGAAGTCTTCATCGATTCCCAACGTGATCCAGGCGCCACCAAGGATGCGTACTTCGATGGGGCGTCCAAAGACCTGGTTGCCGCGCTTTTGTTGGCAGCTGCCCTTGGTGGCCGAGACATTCGGATGGTGCATGAGTGGCTGACGCGGCCTCTCGATGATGAGCCGGTGAGGATCTTGGAGCGCGCCGGTCAGCTGATGATCGCACAGTCGCTGCGCGGAATGATGAACCTGCCTGCCGAAACGCGCGGTGGCGTGTACGGTGGCGCCTCCCAAACGATGAACTTCTTGCTCAATGACGTGGCCACACGCTGGGTGCTGCCGCCCGCGGGCGCCACTGATGATGAAGGTGCGGTGATCGTTGAGTTCGATCCGCAAGCATTCGTTGTGTCGACAGACACGCTTTACTGCCTGTCGCAGGAAGGCCGTGGCAGTGCGTCCCCGATTGTGACGGCACTGACCGTCGCGGTCATTGAGGCAGCCCTCGAGCACGCAAAAACCCAGCCCGGTGGCAGGCTCGCTCTCCCGTTCTTTGTCGCCCTCGATGAGGCGGCAAACGTGTGCCGGTGGCGCGAACTCCCCGATTTGTACTCGCACTTCGGCTCTCGGGGCATCGTTGTAGACACCTTGCTCCAGTCATGGAGCCAGGGCGTGAGCGTCTGGGGCGACGCTGGTATGAACAAACTCTGGAGTGCTGCCAACGTCAAGGCGTACGGCGGCGGCGTCTCAGAGGACAAATTCCTACAATCGCTATCGACGCTGATTGGCATGGAGTATGTCGATCAGGTACAGACGTCCTCAAGTCGGCAGGGCACCTCGAGGAGCGTGTCTGTAGGTGCGGCACAACGTCCGATCGCCCCGGTGTCGGAACTTATGGCCATGCCCCCCAACCGCGCGTGGCTGCTTGCCTCAGGGGCGCCCGCCGTCTACGTGCGCACCATTCCCTACTGGGAAACCAAGAAACGATAGGAAAAACCCATGAGTTCCGACCAAATCGAACAACACCTATCCAGGCAAGCAGCGCAACTGATGCGCGCAGCAATCATGATTGCTCGCGCGATCGCTGTGCGCGAGGCGGACGCTCGCCGCGCGGCCGCGCGCGCCTCCCTCGAGCACGCCCGCGCCCTGCGCGTAGTCACCGAACAGCAGCGGCGTCTCGCAGCGCCGATCTATCGTGCGGCCCGCCGCGACGGCTGGTGGGATGACCCCAAGATCAGCGCCACAGAAAGAGCTCGAGCAGTCGGCCTTGCCGAGCGCTTCGCGCACGTCGACGAGGATGCACGAGCAGTCGCGGCGGAGGCACATCTGCGCCTGGAAGCCGAGGCCCGTGCCCGACAGGCTGCCGAGGCACGAGCTCGCGAGGAATCCCGCAACCCACAAGCCTTCCGAGACCAGCGTAAGGATGAGTTCGTTGACATGACACTCGTCTCTGTGGCAGAACTAGAAATGGCCGCTGCCGCGCCCCTCGTCGACGGGGAAAAACTCGAGCAATCCCTCGAGGAAATCCTCGAGGAGCTCCGCGTGGATGCGCGAGCAATCAATACGAGATTTGCGGATCTGCGGCCGACCGACAATGCTGTGGTAGCACCGGAACCCGGCCGAGGGGATGTGTATACGGCGACACAAATGCTGGCTACCGCGCCGGATACACCAGTGCCTGCCCAGGCGCTGAATGCACCTGAGCTGACCGCCAACACCGCTACCGCGATAGCGTGGGATACACCGCAGGCGCGTCACGCCTGGGCACAGCATCTGCTCGATGCCGGCGTCGACGCCGAGGGGGTGCGAGCCTTCACGGTCGCATCGCAAGCCCAGCCTGCGCCAGCACAGGACATGCTGGCGACACCGGCGAGTGTGCCGGCCGGCCGAGTGCCGGCCGCGCACCTCGAGGACGTGCACACACTGCACCGATAGAGCGAACGCATGGGGGTGGGGTAGCCATATTGGCTACCCCACCCCCATGTTTGCGTTCGTTATCGGCGCTCATCGACGAGCTCGGGCGGCGGCGGCGTCGTCGGTAGCACGCGCCCTGGGTGAGGTGCGGACTCGTCTTTGTGTTCGCCCTTGCGGTGCCTCTCGTCGGGCTGGCACCCCTTGAACGGGCCGCTCTCGGCCATGAGGCGATCCATGATCGGGTACAGGTACTGCACGGACCAGGTGGCCATCGCCGTGAGCTCCCCCGATGCTCGAAGGCCCTCCCATGAGTGCCACAAGGCAGTGAGATGGAACACCGCCTCGGTATGCTTCCACCACTCGGAGCACCAGGTGAGACCGGTACCCAGAGGCCGGTCGTAAATCTGCGTGAGAAACTCATCAACAAACGCGTACACACTCGAGTAGTACAGCTTCGGTTCGTCCCTCGAGGGACTGGTAGGCGCCGCGTCCTCGAAGTCGCTGGGCGGCTCAACGTCAATCGGAGGGATATTCTCGTATGGGTCATGCTCATTCACAGTGATCGCCCTTCAGCGTGGTGAATCGTTGGCGTGGGTACCCATCGCATGGGTGTCGTCGTGAATGCCTGAGTTCCGATATGGGGAGCGCTCTTTCCGAGCATCTCAGGGGGAATCGATGAACGCTGAGTAGCTCGAGCAGCTGCTTCAGTAGATTCACCAACAATGTGGGCGTTTTCCTGCGGACCTGCCTCAACGGTGGCCGCTCGGTTGGCCGCTTCGATCGCTTGGGAGAGGGTGGGAACTCCCGGCGCATGCATGGCATCGTAGTGAATCTTGTCCAGGTCGTCGGAGAGAACGATGAGAAATGCCGTGAGACTTTCGCTCCGTATTCCCATCATGCGGGGGAGACGGGAGAAATCGGGGCTGGCGATGATGCTGTCAAGTTCATCGAGTGCATGTCCGTGGAGGCGAGCCCATCCACCACCAGCGGTGCTAGAGGTGTGCAGATCGATCATCGGGGCGCCGTTGAGATCGGAGAGGGTGAGGGTGAGATCCTCAGTGTCGATGTCGACGACGGGAGCGTGTGCAAGCGCCCACGTAGTAAGGGCTGGGTTATCCTCGGCTAACTCGGCGATGCGCGCCATGATGTGCGCGTGCGCAGCGTCCTGGCGAATGCGATCTACGTCCTCGCCCTTCCAGGCAACAGCCTGGCGAATATACTCCTGACACGCTGCCTCACCGTCTATGGAGATTGACTGCTCGTCACCATCGGTTGCGGACGCGTACACGGTTGCTTCGAGGAGACGGCCGGTTTCGCTCGTTTTGATGACGGTTGGGTTGCCAAATGTCCAGTAGTCGTAGAAGGCCGTGGAATCCTCGTTCTGGACCGGAGTTGAATCAGCGACATTTGGATGCCGCGCTCCCCGTTGTAGACCAAGGCGCGCAAGCTCATTGCGGCCCGCGTCGATGTCGATTGCGTTCATACGAGTCCCTCCAATGTTGCGGTACGAAGGCACCCCATGTTGGGCACCTCTCACCACTCATCGTGGGCGCGTACACGCACAGCAGCGCGGAGATTTACCTGGTTGGGCCGTTGTCCTTGTGCTGTGCCCGCCGGGCTGCCTCGGCTGCGAGTCGCTGGGCCTCATCCGTGCCTATTGCCGCGGGCTTGAACGCGCGTGGCTGGCCGCCCAGAACGTCACGCGGAATACCTGGCTGTGCGCCTCGAGGCCGAGAAGAGGTGAGCGGCATGCTGACCGCGTCTAATACGGCGCGGACACGGTGAAGAGCATCATCAGCCGACGCGTTGGCGAGGGCCTGGGCGTCGCGGACGATCGCGCTGTCCTCCCTGGGTGCCGGCGGCGGGGGAGGAGGCGGTACAGCCTCGCGCTGTGCGGGCGCGGAGGCTCGCTCAAGACGCTCATAGGCAGACGCGAGGGCGTCGACGTCGACGCGCGGGTACGTGTTCATTCGATCAAAAACAGCTTGCGCGTCGCGCTCGATTGCGGCGGCTGTTGCTGCTTGGCCTGCAGCCTCATGAAGATCCGCGATCGCCTGTACGAGATCGACGGTCGCGTGCGCGAGGGCGACGGCCGCCATGTGCGGGTTTGACGTGGCGGCGATCGACAGTGCCAGGTCTGAGGCCATGCGTGCGCCCACGTCGACCAATCGTTTGTCGGCCGGCCGTGTCTTTAGCTGCGCGCACCTGCCCACCTGGACGGCCGCGCGCTCGAGCATGTCCCGTCCGCCCGACGTGCGAGCTGTGATCGCCTGGGCGTGCAGAAGCCCGGCGATGTCAGCGGCGGCGTTCGCGAGTCCCACGTGGTCGGTGGGGGAGAGGCGATCGAGGTGCGCGCGGAAACTTTCGAGCGCGCGGATACGGTCCTCCCACAACGGCCCATCGTAAGGCGCCCGCTTCGGGTAGTGGCCCTTCCAGGCTTCCACGGCCTCGTGGGCGCTTGAGGGAGTGTCCTGCCAGCGCGTGCGCAGCTGAGTCAGCGTCAGGTCGCGGGCGATTCTGCCGCCACCCCACCAACGTGGCTGCTGACCATCTTCGGTGCGCAGAGCAGCGGAATATCCGATCACGATGTCGGTGCGGCCGCGCGCGAACCGGGGATGCAGACGCACCCCGAGGCGGCGCGCCCGGCGCACGAAATCGGCCTCACTATCAGCTGCTGTAGCAGCCGCGCGCAAACGTTCCTCGAGGACCGCGCGGTCTGTGCGCGAGGCGCCCGCGCGCTTCGCGGCGTTTTGCGCGGCTGCGCTGTCACACCTCGAGCCGCGACCGTGCTCGCGTGACTCTACAACGAGGAGTCCGTATCGGTGCTCGAGCGTGTTGCATGCCTTCTGAGCTCGCCGCTGGTCGTACCATGGACTCCACTTCGTGCCATCCTCGCGCACGATGTTCGCTGCGATGTGGATGTGGTCGCCGCCGTTTTTCGCGCTCCCATGGTGAATGGCGACCCACCGGCATGGCGCTTTTCCATCGGTGCCGGTAAAGCCCATCTCACTCA
>ERZ773018.1085-NODE-1085-length-14980-cov-4.464188_pt1 | contig 14980 bp, 10 predicted proteins | sample MGYA00580840_ERZ773018 | MGnify/ENA primary metagenome ERZ773018 (study PRJEB29015, sample SAMEA2738125) | human oral metagenome | biome: human oral; feature: human-associated habitat; material: saliva | place: China | collected 2256 ... | reverse complement strand
GTAACGTTGTGTTGGAAAAATCATTTGGCTCACCACTCATCACCAATGACGGTGTAACCATTGCAAAAGAAATCGAACTCGAAGATCATTTTGAAAATATGGGAGCTAAGTTGGTGTCAGAAGTTGCATCAAAAACCAATGATATTGCTGGTGATGGAACAACCACTGCGACTGTACTGACCCAAGCCATTGTTCGCGAAGGGATTAAAAATGTAACGGCTGGTGCAAACCCAATCGGCATTCGTCGTGGTATTGAAACAGCTGTTGCAACAGCTGTTGAAGCCTTAAAAGCAAATTCTGTTCCGGTTTCTAATAAAGAAGCCATTGCGCAAGTTGCAGCCGTATCATCACGCAGTGAAAAAGTCGGCGAATATATCTCTGAAGCTATGGAAAAAGTTGGCAATGACGGTGTCATTACTATTGAAGAATCAAAAGGTATGGAAACAGAACTAGACGTGGTTGAAGGAATGCAATTTGACCGCGGTTACCTTTCCCAATACATGGTGACAGACAATGAAAAAATGGTTGCTGACTTAGATAATCCATATATTTTGATTACAGATAAGAAGATTTCCAATATCCAAGAAATTCTTCCTTTGTTGGAAAATATTTTAAAAACAAGTCGTCCACTTTTGATTATCGCAGATGATGTAGACGGTGAAGCTCTTCCAACTCTTGTGTTGAATAAAATCCGCGGTACTTTCAATGTAGTCGCTGTGAAGGCACCAGGATTTGGGGATCGTCGTAAAGCAATGTTAGAAGATATTGCTATCTTGACTGGTGGTACAGTAATTACAGAAGATCTTGGTCTGGAATTGAAAGATGCAACGATTGAAGCGCTTGGACAAGCCTCAAAAGTGACTGTCGACAAAGATAGCACAGTGATTGTGGAAGGTTCAGGAGCTGCTGAAGCGATTGCTAACCGCGTGGCTGTCATTAAATCGCAAATTGAAAGTGCTACATCTGAATTTGACAAAGAAAAACTACAAGAACGTTTGGCGAAATTATCAGGTGGTGTGGCAGTCATCAAAGTAGGTGCTGCAACAGAAACAGAACTCAAAGAAATGAAACTCCGCATTGAAGATGCCCTCAATGCAACTCGCGCCGCTGTTGAAGAAGGAATTGTCTCAGGTGGTGGAACAGCCTTTGTGAATGTTTTAAATGCTGTTGAAGCCTTAGACTTATCAGGTGATGAAGCAACAGGTCGTAATATCGTTCTTCGTGCTTTGGAAGAACCTATTCGACAAATCGCTATCAATGCAGGATTTGAAGGCTCGATCGTCATTGACCGTTTGAAAAACTCTGAAGTTGGTACAGGCTTTAATGCTGCAACTGGCGAATGGGTTAACATGATTGAAGCAGGGATCATTGACCCAGTCAAAGTCACTCGTTCTGCCCTTCAAAATGCAGCTTCAGTAGCTAGCCTCATTTTGACAACAGAAGCAGTTGTTGCCAGCCAACCAGAACCAGCTAGCCCAACTCCAGCAATGGATCCAAGCATGATGGGTGGCATGATGTAATTTAAGATATAGAGAGTTTAAAGAGTAAAACAAGCTAGAAAATCAACGAATTATTTGATGAATAAGAGAAGATTTGTTTTTCTCATACAGCTCTTAACGATGTTTAATGTTGCACGAGATTGCTTTTATGTTGAAGCGCAAACGTGCTTTTGAAGGATATAAAAAGCGAAGTGAGTTTGGATTTGATAAATCCAAACTCACTTTTTTTAAAGTTTTTAGCTGGGTACATGTACAATCAATACAAAGAGAGCCAAAAGAACCAGAACTTTATTTTTCTTGCTTGATAAATTAGTGCTGTTTGAAAAAGTTATTCTCTTTTGTCTATTTGTCTCCGCTCCTTTTCTGTGGTAAAATAGTGATACATTTCTAAGGAGAAAACAATGATTGATGTTGAAGAAATTCTGAGTAAAATGAATCCCAACCAAAAAATAAACTATGATCGTGTCATGCAGCGAATGGTCAAAGTTTGGGAATCAGATCAGAAGCGTCCTACGATTTTGATGCATACCTGTTGTGCACCCTGTTCGACCTATACTCTGGAGTATTTGACCCAGTATGCGGATGTGACGGTTTATTTTGCTAATTCAAATATTCACCCTAAGGCAGAATATCAGCGCCGTGCCTATGTTGCACAAAAATTTGTTCATGATTTCAATGAAAATACTGGTAATCATGTTCGATACTTAGAAGCTCCCTATGAGCCACAGGAATTTTTCCGGACAGTACATGGCTTGGAAGAAGAGCCGGAAGGTGGCGATCGTTGTAAAGTTTGCTATGATTATCGCTTAGATAAGACAGCACAAGTGGCTGTTGATTTGGGATTTGACTATTTTGGAAGCGCCCTGACCATCAGTCCTCATAAAAATTCGCAGACGATCAATAGTGTTGGAATAGAAGTACAGAAAGTTTATGCAACGCAGTATCTTCCTAGTGATTTCAAGAAAAATCAGGGTTATAAACGCTCGGTTGAAATGTGTGAAGAGTACGACATTTATCGACAATGCTATTGTGGTTGTGTTTTTGCAGCACAGGCACAAGGAATTGACCTCATTCAGATAAAAAAAGATGCAGTAGCTTTTTTGAAGGGGAAAGATTTAGAAAAAGATTATTCGCATATTAAATTTACTGTCACAAATGGAGAATGCTAAAAATAACACTTGTACTAGAGTTGATCGTGTTTCTTCTTACAAGGTTGTTTTTGTTTGTACATTTAGAAGTTTTATATCTTGACGTCATCAATATATTGTGTTATTATTTTTTTTAGCACAATATATGGTGTTTTTACTGAAGTTGATGACCTGATATTAGATAGATTTTGGAGGTGCAGGAAGATAGTGATTATTTTAGCGGGCATGATTGGGGTAGGTAAGACGACTTACACTTATCGATTAGCCGAGGAATTAGGAACGCAGCCATTTTTTGAACCGGTAGAAGAAAATCCTATTTTGGATAAGTATTATGAAGACCCAGATAAATATGGCTTTGCTTTGCAGATTTATTTTCTAAATAAACGCTTTAAAATGATCAAAGCGGCTTATCATGACGACAATAATATTCTAGATCGTTCTATTTATGAAGACGCTTTGTTTACTTATATCAATACACTCAAGGGAAGTATCAGTGAGCAAGAGTACAATATCTACTTGGAACTTTTGGACAATATGATGGAAGAAATCCAAGGTCTGCCTAAGAAAGCGCCAGATTTGTTGATTTATTTAGATGGTAGTTTCGACCATATTATGAACAATATCAAAAAACGCGGTCGCAATTATGAGCAACCAAATGAAGAAAATGGACTAGCTGACTACTATCAACTGCTTTATAAGCATTATCAAAATTGGTATGAGGATTACAACTACAGTCCTAAAATGAGAATTGCAACGGATGATTTAGATATTGCAAATCCAAATGACTGGAATCACGTCTACCAACAAATTCAACAAAAAATGAAAACGATTGGGCTTGAAAAATGAGTCTAATCAAGAAAGTTTCGAAATAGCTTCGAGATTTTTGTATACATCAATAAAAAAGAAAGACAGATGATAACTGATCGACAAACGAAAATTCTTCAAGAAGCTAGAGATTTTGCTTATGCTGAACTGAAAGACGAAACAAGCGGACATGATTGGTGGCATATTGTACGTGTCACAAATATTGCTGTAGAAATTGCCAAACAAGAACGAGCAGATGTTTTTATTTGTGAGCTAGCTGCCTTGCTACATGATATAGCTGACGGGAAGTTAAATGAGAGTGAAGAAGTGGGCTTGCAAAAGGTTGAGCAATGGCTACAGAATCATCAGGCTTCAGAGGCGGAAATAGCTCATGTGTTAGAGATTGTTTCAACAATGTCATTTAAAGGTGATCATCAACAGAAGAATATCAGCACTTTGGAGGGCAAAATTGTTCAAGATGCCGACCGATTGGATGCGATTGGAGCGATTGGAATAGCGCGAGCTATGGCTTATTCGGGTCATATAGGGAGACCGATTCACGATCCAGATTTGCAGCCGAGAGAAAATATGACATTGGAAGAATATCGTACTGGGAAGAGTTCAGCTATCATGCATTTCTATGAGAAATTACTCAAATTAAAAGACATGATGAATACCGCTGCTGCTCAAAAAATGGCAGAAAGTAGACATCGCTTTTTGGAAGAATACTTAGATCAATTCTATGCTGAATGGAATGCGAAAAAGTGACAAATAAGATATGAAAAAGCTGAGAATGTAACTTCCCAGCTATTTTAATATGCCCAAAATGGCAGCTAGATTATTTACGAAAGGCATCAACGATATAGGTAAAACCAGCAATTAAAAATGCAAAAGCAACGGCATAAATGACAAAGACGCTTGTAGCTATTGGATTGAACAAAATGACTAATCTAAGCAGAAATACAAGTAGCGCCACCCACATGATGTGATTGCCAATAGCAGAGAAAATCAGTCCTAGACAATTACCTTTAAAGAAAGCAATAATGGCTTCTACAATTAACTAAATTCCTAAAATGGTTGGAATGATGACAGGTAAGGTCACAATCCATAGGCAACGAGGTAAAGAGCTAAGAGCAGGTTGATAATTTTTGGAAAAGATAAATAGGTGAGCGAAGCTCTTTTGGCACAGAGAAATAGTTTAAAATAGCCGCTATAGAAGCAACCAATAAACCAAATGCAATCCACCAGCTGTAAGCAACAAGATTAGCTGCTGGATCTGTAAATAGAAAAAGTGTTAATAAAGCAAGAACAGTTCCTGCAAGAAATAGCAATAAACGATTAGAAAATTTCATATCTACATCCCCTATATAGTATAGTTTGAGAATGAAAGTATTTTAACTCTTTTGATGGGAGATGTCAAGAAAGGAGATAGATAGTTTGAGAATTTTAGTATGGCTTTTTGTGGAACAAAAAAGGCTGTTTTATTATTTTTTGTAACTATAACAAGGTTAGAAGATTATAAGTGAGAACAACAAAAAAGCCTATCATATAGGCTTTCTACTTAAATTTTATTATGCCCCCTACATGAAAATATTGTATAGCAGTAAAAGTAAAAAAGGCTAGTTTTATGCTATTTGTTAGGGCGCGATTTTATTATAAAAGTAAAAATAAATTTAAAAGTGGGGCAAAAGTGGGGCAAAACATATTTTTAGATATGGGCTTATAGAGAATTAAATATAAAATAAAGTATATCAGATTTTTTGATATATTTTATTTTATATTTATGAAAAAATAATAATTTTATAGTATAGATATATTTATTAAATTTATATTATACTTGACAATTTTTATTATTTTTTTTATCCTGGTAGTAAGTAAATGAAGTGAACATGGGTGGGATATGAAATGAGTAATATAAAAACAGTAATAGATTTATTTAGTGGAGCTGGAGGCTTAACTGAGGGCTTTGGTAACAATAATTTTAAAATTATAGGTCATGTAGAAAAAGATTTTGCAGCTAGTCAAACTTTAGCACTAAGAGAAAGTTATCGTTACTTAAAGAAATATGGTGATTTCAGTAAATACATTTGTTATTTAAAAGGGGATATTTCTTTAGAACAGTTATTTAACTTAATACCTAAAGAAATAAAAAATACAATTTTAAATATAGAAATAAATGATAGTACGTTGATTGAGTTATTTGAATATTTTGATACTCAAGCTAAAATAGCCAACATAGATGGTATTATAGGAGGTCCACCATGTCAAGCATATTCAACAATTGGGAGAGCGGTAAATGCAAGGAAAAAAAATACAGATGAAAGAATTTATTTATATAAATATTATATTCAATTTTTAGAACGTTATAATCCTAAGTTTTTTATTTTTGAAAATGTTAAAGGTCTTTTAAGTTTTAAAGATATTGATGGGGAATTATTATTTCCTAAAATGAGATACGAGTTTGAAGAGGCGGGATATACTCTTAGCTATAGAATTATTAATGCTGCAGATTATGGAATACCTCAAAAAAGAGAACGAGTTATAATTTTTGGAGTACAAAATAGTAATTCAAATTTAATTAATTCTTTTTTTACTAATCTTGAATTATTAAGAGAGAAAACAATGACTGTAGGTGATGCTTTTATAGATCTCCCTTTTCTAAAATCAGGAACTGAAAATAATAGTTACAGGAAAAAGGGAAAGAGTAAGTTGTTAGATTATTATAGGGGGAATAAAAATATTCCTCTTACACAAAATATAGCTAGGTACAATAATGACAATGACTTGGAGATTTATAAAATTGTTTCAGAAGCAAAACAGCAAGGTTATAATATTAAATATGATGAACTTGATAAGCGTTTGAGAACACATAAGCATGTTGATAAATTCTTGGATAGATATAAAGCTTTGAGTTGGGAATATCCAGCACATACAATTGTTGCACATATAGCTAAGGATGGTCATCATTATATACATCCTGATATTTATCAGAATAGATCAATTACGGTAAGAGAAGCGGCGCGTTTACAAGGCTTCCCAGATGATTATTATTTTTTAAATTCTAGGACAAGTGCATTTACGCAAATAGGAAATGCGGTTCCCCCTATTTTAAGTAGTAAAATGGCTGAGGTTATATCTGGTTTAGATTTTAAGTAAAAAACGGGTGAAATTATTCATCCGTTTTTATAAGATTAAAGGCTAATAAAAGTTGGGGGGAGACGGTATTCCAAGCTATTTTTAAGGACTCAAACTGAGGAAAATTTTGTGAGTCGTGCATAAGTGTATCAAGGTGTTTTGTGATTTTGTTATGGTCAAACAATTTTATTAGAGATTCTTTACGTCGATTGTCTATCTTTCCTAGTTTAACAAGTAGTCTAATCATTGTTTCGTATTTTGTTTGGAAAGGAAGTTGATCGACATCACTTTCTTTTTCAATTGTTCTTGCGCTACCATTTATATTTATTAAATTATTGCTGTTCAATTGTTGCCAATACTTTCTTAACAAAGTTGTAGTAGTGCTGTCTATCATGGCTCTTAGTAATAAACCTTGTGTCAAAATAAATTTATTTTGATCTTTATCATCAGCGGCTTCAATCATTTCTTCTCGTAGCATTCGGATTTTATTACCAACAGTTTTAGGAACTATAAAATTAGAGGGGATTAATTCTTTATAGACGCTGTTATCTTTTTTATATGAGACGGTATTTTTAGTATAATTTTCTAAAATATTTTGTTTATCTATTTCAGTAGGGTATTTAGTTAAATATGAAGATATAGACTCTTTGAAGTTTGTATATTCTTCTTTATTACCAACAAAGTTAACCAATAATCTAGATTGATTAAAGATTAGATTTGAAACAGTGTATAACTGTTCTTTAATTTTCTCACTATTCTGTTCATAGTTATTTACTAATTCACTTATAAACAAGTAGAAATCATATTCTCCATGGTATGAAGCAAGTTTACTTTGAGGATTGTAGAAACCACTAATACGACGCGCCACAAAAGCATGTCCAGAATTTTTAAATCTACTTTCTAGCATTAACTTAATTTCTAAGAGAACATTGTATAGTGCTTCTTTATCTTCAAAATCTACATTAAGTGTAGTTTCGTCCAAAATCTTAGCTAGGTCTCCAGCTTTTTCTACTAAATTCTTGGCACTGATTATGAATTTTACTTCACATTCTTCACTCTTATGTTTTCTAAAAACATCTACATAAGAACTAATACCACCAAGATTTGCACCTATTTCTTTTATTACTTCAGCTTCAGTTTTATTTTTTGTATTAAAGTTAAATAATAAATATGATAATACTGATGCATATTGTAACTGTTCAACTTCAAAATCACTTATGTCAAATAGTAATTTAGAATACGAAATACCATTAGTCACAGTATCATAGTGTGAAAAATTTATACCTTTGTATTCTTCAAAGAATGTTTCTTCAAATGGATTTTTTAGCTCCACTTCTTTAGCATTGACGCTTTTAATTTTTTCTAAATCTTCTTTCTTATCAACGCTATTTTGCCATTCTCGTAAAGACATAGTATTTTTAACAATATCTTCTAATTCAGTTTCTGATAAAGTAGCTTTATATTCAACTAAATCTTTTTCCTTATTTTCTTTTTCTAATGTCGGAATTAAGTGTAATATAGCTTGTTTATTATTTTCAATTAGAAACTGTTTAGCAAGAGTTTCGTATTGTTTATTAACGCAATTTTCTTGTAAATGAGAAATTACGTTGTCTAAATCAAATGCATCTAATATATTATCTTCGCTATATAACCATGTTCTTAATAATCTAATAGCATAAGATACACCCTTAGGTGACGAAGTTTTATTAATCTCTTCCTTGATAGAAAAGTTCTTTTTGTTAATTGAAGCTTGAACTTGCTCATAATCAAAGCCTTTATCAATAATACCTTTTAATAAAGATTTATATTCTGCATCAAGACTTTCTAATTTATCATCACTTACGTATTTAAAGATAATTGAGTATACAGTTTCTTTACGATCTTTTTGAACGTAACTATATACATCTTCACAAATATTGTTATCAATGAAATATTTTCTAAATTCTGTATTACTACTTCCAAGAAGAATATCATCTATTATATCGATATTCTCAATTTTACTAAACTCATTACTATCACCAAGAATATAGTTATAAGCTACATAAGCTTTATCTTTTACATCTTCATTAAAATATGTACGTTTAACAATATCTGTAGTAAAGTTTTCTTGACGTGATAGGTTATAATCGCTATAGTCTTTATATTCGTAATTATTTAGATAACTATCAATATGATTCAAATACTGTTCCACATTTAAATCACCATATAAAAAGATATAGCTGTTGCTTGGGTGATAATTATAATTATAAGTCTCTAAAAATTCTTCTTGTGAAATTGAAGGGATAGCTTCTGGTTTTCCTCCAGAAGAATATTTATAAGAAGTATCACTAAATAACTGTTCCGTTACATATTGATCTAGTACTTCATCTACTGATGAATATGCACCTTTCATTTCATTGTAAACTACACCTTTATATATTAGTTCATCTTCTTTATCTTCAAGATGATAGTGCCATCCTTCTTGGGCAAGTATATTTGGATTGTTTTTTAGATTCGGATTAAATACTGCATCTAAGTATATATCCATCAATATTTCTAAGTCTTTTTCATTTTTAGACGATACTGGATACATAGTTTTATCAGGAAATGTCATTGCATTTAAAAATGTATTAAAAGAACCTTTAAGTAGTTCTACAAAAGGTTCTTTTACTGGATATTTCGCTGAACCACATAAAACAGAATGTTCTAAAATATGAAAAATACCATTATCATTATAAGGAATAGTTTTAAAACTAATGCTAAAACTTTTATTTATATCATCATTTTCAAAGAAAACTAATCTAGCACGAGTTTTCGTATGCTCATAAAGATAAGCATTTGTATTTATATTTTTTAGATATTTCTTTTCTATAAGTTCAAATGTCATATTATTTAATTATTATAGTAGATTACATTTTTAGTAATGTAAGAACGTCATAACCTTGTAGTTTGTCCATACCGTTTAGACCATCTAATTCGATTAAGAACGCAATACCTACTACGATTCCTCCTAATTCTTCTACTAATTTAATAGTTGCTTCAATTGTTCCACCTGTAGCTAATAAATCATCAGTGATTAGAACACGTTGACCTGGTTTAATTGCATCTTTGTGCATTGTTAAAGTGTTACTTCCGTATTCTAAATCATATTCGTATGAAATAACTTCACGTGGTAATTTATTAGGTTTTCTTACAGGAACGAACCCTATACCTAGTGAGTAAGATACAGGACATCCAATAATGAAACCACGAGCTTCTGGTCCTACTACTACATCAACTTGTTTTTCTTTTGCATAGTTTACAATTTGATCTGTAGCGTACTTATACGCTTCTCCATCTGCCATTAAAGTAGTAATATCTTTAAAGCTAATTCCTTCTTTTGGCCAATTTGGTACGATTGAAATGTATTTTTCTAAATTCATTTATATTTATTTTCTCCTAAATGTTTTCTTAACTCAATTATTATACTATAAAATAAGAAAATAAGCAATTTATAATACTGTTATTATAAGCTGGAAAGCGATAATCCTAAATACTATCTTTTTAATTTATTAGTGTGATAAAATAAAGTATATAATATTTTACGTGGAGGTTAAATTATGAAATTTACATTTTCAGATTCAGCAATTGAATATATTTTAAAACAAATTAATAAATTTAATGAAAATACATATGATATTATAATTGATTATGCAGATGGAAATAGTCCTTATAGTGAAAATACAAGTAGTTGTCACTGTCAAGTATACGATAAGTATAGAATATTAATAGTGAGTAAGAATGATGTAAATATTAAGTCGAATAAATATGATATGCAAGTCGAATCAAATCTTGGCTTGGTATTCTTCCCTTCTTATTACGAAATGATGTTTGATAAAAATAATGTTTTTGACTATAAAAATTTTACTCTTAATTTAAAAAGTGAAGCGGGAATAATTGCTGATCAAGTTCAGCTAATTATTAAATTATAATTTAAGTTAATTTTAATAAACTTTGCTAATATGTATTCTATTATTAATAATGAAAGGGGAATAATTTGAAATCTTTTCTTAACAGCAGAAAATTAACCTATATACTATTTTTTGTGTATTTATTCATACTTTCATGGGTGATCGTAGCCAAAATGGATTGGAATTTATTAAAAAGTAGTAATCTTTCTTGGATAAATCATCCACGAGTTCTACTTCATCCAGGAATAACATGGCGAACGGTTAACTTAATACCATATAGTTATTTTGATTTTGTGGAAGTTCTATTAAATATTCTTTTCTTTATACCATTTAGTTTCTACATAAAGATGTTATATCCTAAATCTTCAGGTTTTAGAGCAATAATATTAGGATTTTTATTGAGTTTAACTTATGAATCAATACAATATGTACTAACTATTGGTTTTCCAGATGTAACAGATTTAATTGATAATACTCTAGGAGCGATTCTTGGAGTGATTATTATCAATATTATTTCAGTTATCTTCAGAGAAAAATTAAGAATATATATGAATGTTATATTAATACTAGTTTCTGGATATATTATTCATGACATTCTTTATCTTATAATTTAATACAAAAAACGATAGATTCTAAATTAAAATCTATCGTTTTTGTTTTTTATAAAAGTAAATTAATCTACTTTATCTTTTTCTTCTAAATCCTAATGTAGCTAGTAGTACTCCTAGTAATCCTAATAATGCAGCTCCTGCACTATTCTCAGCTAGACCAGTTTTAGGAAGTATATTGTTAAATCTTTGTGGAAGTGAATTTTGTTCTTTTTCACCTTTATTTTCTGTATTAGCAATGTTATTATTGTCATTATTTAAATTGTAAGAAGAATTATTGTTCTTAGCTTCTTTTGCTCTTGAAACAATAGTATATGTACTGAAGTGATCTGTATAGAATGTCAGTTTTCCATCACTGTAAGTACTTTGAACTTTCTCTAATTTATCACCATTTACATAGTATACTTCGAATGTTTCATTATCATTAGCAACTATAGTTACAGTAACCGCTCTAGTTTCTCCGTTATTATTAATTACATTTCCTTTATCATCAGTGAAGAATAAATCTAGAGTTTTTACTACATTTAGTTTTTCATCAAGATTTTTAACTAATTCTTTAACTTTTTCAACTTTTTGTTCATCAGAATTTTGAGCTACAAAGTTTATACCAGTAACATCTTTTTCTTTAAATTGAACTTTAACTTCTTCATTACCTGGTAATTTAGCGATAAGAGTATCCGTTACATTCTTCTTATCTTCAACTGAAGGTGTATTTGGTTGCTCAATAGGAAGTGTTTGTGGTTTTTCTTCAACTTTAGGCTGTTCAGGAGTCACTTGAGGTTTGTCCTCAACTTTAGGCTGTTTAGGAGTCACTTGAGGTTTCTTATCTTTTTTATCTTCTACCTTAGGTTCTTCTTTCTTAACATCAGCCTCAACTGTCGTTACAAGTTCAACTAATTTATCGTCGATATTTGTAGCATTTTTTTCGAATAAAGTTTTAGTAATTCTATATTTATCTCCAGCTTTCATATCATTATCAGTAATTTCTGATTTTCTATCATCTTCGTTAGAAACACTTGTTGAACTAAGTTCTTTAACTTCATTACCGCGGATACGTTCTACCTTAGTAACAATATACCAGTTACGACCATAGTCATCACTCTTAAGTAGTTCAGCCATAGGTTTAGTTTGTTTACTTAGGAATTCTTTATATTTCTCTAAACCTTGTAATATACCTTCCCCACCATAAAACTCAGAGCGACCTCTATACCAGTGTAAAAGATTAAGGATTGTTAATTTTTCATCTTTTGGTTGAATTGTGATTTTATTGTCTTTTGCAACAACATTCAATTCGATAGCTTGTTTTTGAGGGTAATATCCTTGTGTTACTTCAGGAGAAATTCCTAATAGTTTTGTATCAGAATCATTATACGGTAATGTTGCTGGTAAATTGTTATTAGCGATATCAAGGATATGTAGACTACCATTTGCTTTAATTAATTCTAATGGTATATTACTAATTTGGTTATTTACTAGTCTTACAGTTGCTTTATTTTTAGCTAAAGTTTTCCATAATTCATCAGATAAACTAGAAATATTGTTGTTATTTAATGCTAAAGTATTTAATTTAGTTAAATTAACTCCATTCTCTGGTAGTGATGTTAATTTGTTATTAGCTGCATATAGCTGTGTTAAAGAAGTTAAATTAGCAATACTAGCTGGTAGTTTAGTTAGCTCATTATCTGTGAAAGATAAGAATGTTAATGCTGAATTATTTTTGAATAAATCATCAGGTAGAGAAACTAATTTATTATTAGATAAACTTACTGTTTTTAGCTTCTTATTGTTAGCAAATACATTTGATGGTAATGTAGATAACCATGATTGACTGAATTCAACAGATTCTAATTCAGAATTGTTTACAAATAAGTTTTCTGGGATATTACCTAAGTTGTTAGAAGATAAGTTTACAGTTTTTAATTTTTTGTTATTAGCAAATAGGTTTTCTGGTAGTTTAGTAACACCATTTCCTCCTAAGTTAATATGCTCAATATTAACTGCATTTTTGAATAAGTCTTCTGGTAATTCACCAAAGTTATTACTATCAGATGAGAATGATTTAACACCAGGTCCCATGTGTTTTAGTAAATCTAAGTTGTAAATAGCACCTTTATCAACTTTTCCATCAATCTCTAATGATCCAATGTTGATATCACCAGTGAAGTTTTTTAATTCATCTTCTGTTACTTTACCATCTTTGTTAGTATCTACTCCATTAGCAATTAGTTTTTTCTGAAGTAGATCATCACTTTTTTTACGTTCTTCATTATTTTTTTCTACTAACTCAAATCCATTCCATCCTTTTTTGATCTCAGGTTTAAATTTAAGTTTAACTGTAGTATATTTATCAAAGTTTCCTTTATCACTCTCTAGAGATCCCATATAAGAAACTATAACACCACCTAAGTGTACTTGATCTAAATCTTCAACCGGAAGTGTAAATAACGCTCTGTCATATTGTCCTGCTGAGTTCTTCTCACCAAAGTTTTCTTTCACACCTGATTCCCATTTACCTTTATTTTGAATAGCAAAATCATATAATCCGTGAGCAAATAAAGTGTTTAACATTGTTATACTCATTTTCCCATCTTTAACTACTAATTTTACATTTTTATCAAAGAATCCTTCTAACATTGAAGTTCCTTGTCTTCCATCAGCGTATAAAGCGTTAAATCCTAAAGTATATTCACCATCTTCTAATTTATCAGTAAGTGAATAAGTTTTTTCTTCTTGTTTCTCAGGAGTTTTTTCTGGTGTTGGTTTTTCTTCAACTACTTTATTACCAGTAGTATATGCTTTACTTTCGCTACCGTCATTTGCTTTAAATACAATTGTATTATCTCCATCAAAGTTCCAAGCTTTAAATGCTTTAAGACTTTCTCCACCATCATCGAAAGTAACGATTTGGTTGTTCCAGTTTTTACTGAATAGTGATTTACTGAATGATTTTCCATTTATAATTACTTCTTTAGTATCTTTAAGAACATCTTCTGCTTTAAATCCTTCAGCAAGTGTAATATTTAGTTCATCAGCATAGCTATTTTTCTCTACTTTAGTAACTAAATCTTTTTGAGCGTATGAAACACTAGTTGTAGGTGCATCTTGTTTTGGTTCATTAGGCTTCGCATCTTCTTTTTTATCAGTTGCTGTTGGATACGAGATTATAGTTCCATCAACAAGTTTAACCTCTAGTTTATTGTCTGAATCTTTTAATGCTTTTACTAAATCCTCGTTAAAGATTCTAATACCAAGATATTTAGATGTTTCTACTTTATCTTTAAATACATCTTTATTTACAGTTGTACCATTTAAAGTAACACTTGCTATTTCATCAACAAAATTATCATAAACAGATGTGTCAGATAACTCTAAAGTTAAGTGTTTTTCATCTTTCCAGTTTTTACCTTGATCTAATTTAGAAATAGTATATTTAGCGTTTGTAGCTGGTTTGTTAGAATCAGTAGAACTGTCTTTTGCCGGTGTCGAAGCATCATTATTTGGTTCTACATAGCCAGTATCTTCATAAGTTGTTTTTGAACCATCAGTAAATGTGAATTCAATTTTGTGTTTATCTTGTTTTTTATAATGGTCAGTTATTGCTTTATCTACAGCAGTTACTTGTCCATCATATAATTTATAAAATTTACTGTTAGTATTTTGGCTATCAAATCCAAAATCTTTACCATCTACTGTAAGTTTAGATACTTTTGTCCAATAATTTTTATAAATATCTGATCCTTCTAAAAAGAAAGTTAAAGAATCACTATCTAATTGTGGTTCTACAATTTTTAAACCTTCATTTATTAATTTTGGTTTAGCGGTTGGATCTACATATCCTTTATCTTCATATACAGCTT
>ERZ773018.1077-NODE-1077-length-15028-cov-7.504107_pt1 | contig 15028 bp, 12 predicted proteins | sample MGYA00580840_ERZ773018 | MGnify/ENA primary metagenome ERZ773018 (study PRJEB29015, sample SAMEA2738125) | human oral metagenome | biome: human oral; feature: human-associated habitat; material: saliva | place: China | collected 2256 ... | reverse complement strand
TTTTCATCTTCTTATTATCTAAAATGTAAGTATCTTTAAGTCTTACATAATCAGCCTCATTGAAAAATCTTTCTCTTTGAACTCTTGTCATATATAAAATATCAAGTTTATCCATAACTTCTTCAATTGTTCTAACTTCAATAAATTCTATATTATGGTCATTTAGATACATCTTTATATATTCTGGAATAACAAGTTCAACAGGTGAAATAAAGATGAATTTATTACCCTTAAATTTTGAAAGAGTCTTAACAAGTGAGTGAACAGTTCTTCCGAACTTTAAGTCCCCACAAAGACCGATAGTCATGTTTTCCAAAGTTTTCTTTGTTTGTGAAATTGTAAGTAAATCTGTAAGAGTTTGAGTTGGATGTTGATGTCCACCATCTCCTGCATTAATAAAAGGAACAAGTGTTACTTCTTTTGCAAGCTCTGCAGAACCTTCATGAGGATGACGCATAGCTATAATATCTGAATAGCAACCAACTGTTTTGATTGTATCTTGTAAGCTTTCTCCCTTAGTTGCAGAAGAAACTTTTGGATCTGGAACAGTTATGCAACTTCCACCAAGTCTAAGCATAGCTGCTTCAAAACTTAATCTTGTTCTTGTTGAAGGTTCAAAGAACAATGATGCTAAAATTTTTCCTCTACATTTTTCTGAATATTTCTCTGGATTATTATAAATATCAGAGCCTATCTCCATAAGTTCAAGTAATTCTTCACATGAAAAATCTTCACTGCTAACTAAATTTCTAAATTCTTTCATACAATTCCTCCTATTAAGTCATTTTGTCATACACAAAAAAAGGAAATAACAAACAGTTATTTCCTAAAATTCAAATTATTAAAAACAAATATTGAATAAAAATGAGAGTAAAAGCCCTTTAAAAAGCCTTTAACAGCTTCAACAAAAGGATATTTTACCAAATTCAAAAAAAAGTCGGAAAGACCATTTAAAACAAATGATTTGCCGACTAAAATATCAAAATTATTAAAACGGAAAAAATTAGAAACAAAAACAGAAGAGTCAATTAAACACTTTTTATTGTTATTAAAAACTGACATTTTAACTGAATTTGCCATAAAAATTACCTCCGTCAAATTTCCTTTGATTATTATACAATAATAGAATTATAATGTCAATAGATTTACATAGTTTTTATCAAATTATCTTTACTATAAAATCATTACTATTATGGATAGATTCACATAAATATGATATAATAAAGAAAAATATTGATAAGGAGATTATTATGTCAGTTTCTTACAAAAAACTTTTACATATGATGATTGAAAAAGATATTTCTAATCAAGAATTAATGCGTCAAGCAAAGATTTCTGCAAATATAATTACTAAATTACGAACAGGACAATATATAGCATTAGATAAATTGGAAAGTACACATGAAATCTTAGTCTTGCTGACTTGCTAGAATTGTCTTTCATAGGATTTCTACTAAACAATACAAAAAATCATACTCCAGCAAGTACCAAAGCTACATCAAAAGGTGTCACCCATTCTTTTTCATTATCTGAGTGGTCATTATCGCAATCCATTGGTATAGTATTATAAGATATTAACTTATCATTGCTTCTATAACTACCTGGAAATTCTGCTGTAACATGCCAAAAGAGATAGCTTTTATAAAGCTATCCCTATCAACAAATGTGACCATATTAGTATAAATGCAGTTGTTCTTATTTCTGATGCAAGTAACATCATAATAATTAAAATTTAGCATTTGTCTTACCCCCCCAAACTCTCACTTGTAAAATACTTAATCGCTGTTTTCTTTTTTCAGCGATTTCAATTTCTCTTTTCATACCTCCAATAATTTCACTTCCAAATACCCCTACCTCCTTGCATTTACCAAGAAGTATGATGTTCACAAAAAGTTCATCTTTTCTTTGTTCTAAATCACTATCACTCATAAAAGGAAACAAGAGATGTGGTATAACAGGAATTGCACCATTCTTGTATACCAACTCTGCATAGTGAATTGCTATATTAGTGTTTAAATCTTTATCACCACTATATGGAGAGCAGATATATGCAAGTGGTCTGAAGTTTGGATTTTCAAGGTGCTTCTTGTATGTCTTACTCATAATCTGCCTCCTGTTCTATAAGTGGATAGATACCGTTTTGTTTCATTAGGTCATAGATAAAGAGTCTTCCCTTTTGAGTCCAGTAAGTATGAACCTTAGAGTGATTTGCTCCATCTGTTCCAAGATAGTTATGTGTCTTTGTACTGGTATAACCTTCCTCTGCATACTTTTGATACAATAGCCAGATATCTGATTGCTTGAATTGAACTCCCAAATCGTGTAAGAAATTATTCATCCATTGAGCAGATTTCCCATAGTCTTTTGCTATTGCTCTCATTGAAAGAAGATCCTTACAGTTAAGAACAATATCGTAATAACTAACCTTTGGTTTCATCTCTGCAATTTGCTGCGACTGAAGTGCTACTGTATTTAGAAGTTTCAAGTTTTCCTTTTCAACAGTTGCCAGTTTCTTATTATCAAATTGTAAGGCTCTAGCCATTACTGCTTCTGGAGAATTCCATTGCTCTTCAATTTGAATGAAATACTTTCTAAACATTTGACCCAATTCAGTTCTTTGAATCATGCATAACTGTTTAGCCATATCGATTGTCAGCTGATGATTAGTATCAGGTCTTCCTCCGGTACTTTCCGACAAAAATGTCGAAAAGTCTATTCCTTCAAAAAATCCATACTCACACATCCTAGGAAACCATTTATCATAAGGTGTTCCTATTTTTAATGCCTCGTGTAATTCTCGCCCATTCACAGTAGGACGTTCACTGTTGTAGTCAACTTTGATTAGCTCTTTCATTTTAGCTACCTCCTTAATTTTCTTTGAAGGAACTACTGCCTTCTACTTGGTAGCCTTGGGAGAGTCCAAAATCTGACGCTTTTGAAAAACTTTTTTCTAAATTTTTATTCGCTCTCTTTAATTTTTGTGTGATAGAGTTGGCAAGTCTTGAAACTGCCTTGTTATATTCCTCTTTAGATTCAAATGCATCTCGGCTTAGCATTGTTTCTGCTTTTTCGTTGATTGACACCCCCTCAATTCGTACCGACATGAATAAATCGGCAACATCTGGTTTCAAAACTGAATAAACGAACTCCTTAACAGCCTCATATGTTTCCTGTATGTCTCTATTTATTTCGTCTTTAAGGAATATAGACGAATCCGCCACTTCACTTATGTTCGGTTCAAAATCCCCGGTTTCTTCACCATCTTCATCCTTTGTTGAAATGGAAAATCCTTTGTGTCGCTCTTGTTTATGCATAATGTTGTATTCTGGACGGTTATACTCTTTTTCCACCTCTTCCTGAACTCTCTTTTCAAACTCCTCCTCAGTTTCATCTGGTTGCAAGTTAATATTCAACCAACCTTTGATATCAGATAGGTTTAGTTCAAATGTTGTAAATTCTTTCTCATAACGTATTTTGATTTTCATAAAAATCCCTGTCCTTTCTGCTGATTGCAGTAGGACGAAGGGATACAAAAAGAGCCGATGCTATATGAAGCATCGACTCTCCTGCCAAAAAATAGCCATAGAAAAATAGAGGTACCTCACATAGAACCTCACGAATAAATCCGTGAGTGTCGTATGATGTATCCCATCGCCCTATAGCTAATCAGGCTCTGTGATAATTTTGTTATGTACGATTTGTACTTTTAAATAGTATCAAAACCTTTATTTCTGCCCGTTGAAGCTTCTTCAACGGTAAAAAAGCCTAATTCTCGCTAATTTTGAGAACTAGGCTTTTAAAATTAATGAATTTCAAATCTTATTCGTTGAACAATTTTCAACAAAATATTTTTATTTTTTCTTATTGACTAATTTACGGTATTAAAAAAAGAGCTGAAAAAATTTTTTCAACTCTTTAATCACCTATATTTTTGGTTTTTTTATTAAATGTCCGAGATTCTGATTATCCAACTCATCATAGATATCCGAATAGTCTGTTGCCCATTTTAAATGAATCACCATATCATAAGTATTGTTTTCAATACCTTTATTACCTGGTAAATCTAAATCTAGGGTAATCTCTGCTAACTGTAACATTCTTTTGATAACTCTAGATGGTATATGAATTCCAAGGCAAGCTGAAATAACATTTATCTTAGATAAATTGCAATTTTTTCTCATATTACTAATAGTTGCTTTATCAAGACCTGCTGTATCTTCTAGAAGCCTAAATGAGTAATTACAAATATTTTTACCCATTAATTTTTTTAATGCTTCTCCAAACTCAAGATTATTGATTGCCTTCAACATTTCTGTAGACATTTGATTTACTAAACCGTATTGAGCTAATAAATCTTCTGATATATGGTCGTAATAATTAAATGTTTTACTAGCCAAAGCAGAAGGCAATGTTACATATTTTAGTTCTCCATTTTCGTCTATTATAAACTGTAAAAAACACTCTTCTTCATGTTCTTTGGCATAATCAGTTAAGCAAAGTCCTCCTAAAGATTTTCTCTCAACATAGTCGCTAGTATTAAGACATAACCCATCTTCAATATAAGCAAAAGCATCAGTCTCAATAATTGAAGCAACTGCTCCGCTTTCCTGATACCAAGAACTTAATTTTTCAGTTGGTACTTTAGTAACAACATTTTTATCTTTGAGTTCTTCCTTTGTCAAAACAACATCAATTTGCTTGTAGTCATTCTTTTTATACGGCTCACTTAGAGCTTCCTCATAATCTATTTCTACAAACTGATCTTCTCCATTGTTTAAAAGAAAATGCCTTAAATATCCATCCACATACATAGATAGACGCTTGTTTGAATAAGAATCTCCATATGAGTCTTCAAAGAATTTCTTTGACTTTTCTTTTTCACAACTTTCTTTTAATTCATCAAAAATTCCATATTCAGAAATACTATCCTCAGTTACTTCTTTATTAAATAGATATCTTAGAAGTTCTTCAGAACAACCTAAATTTTTAACAACTCTTTTTATTTTGTTACTTTCAAGTTTACTAAGCATCTCATTGATATAATCATTAAAAGTCTTATTTTGATTTAACTTAATGTTTCCAGACTGAATGTCATAAAGCAATATTCTAGCAAGCTTTTGTTTTTCCTGCGAAAGCATAGAAAATGAACTATGAAGTTCCTTTCTTAATTTTTCCACATCCTCTTTAGATACATCCTCAGCTAGTAACTTGATATATTTTTCAAATCTAGAGTCCATATAATCTTTATCAATTTTCTCACCATCATGCTCTATTATACGAGCATCTATATCGAAAGGAACTTCACCTATTCCAGAACCTCCACCATTTTTAGGCAGTTCATTATACCTAGCTAAAAGTTTTAGATAGTCTTCTTCGCTAAATATTGCAGAAATTGTAGAAGCATCTTTTTCATATTCTCTAATACTCCAGTCAAATCCCTGAATTAATGCAGCATCTAGATATCTTATAAATTTATTGAACTCTTTTGCAAATTTTGCTTTTACAATATTATCTTCTGGTAGTTTTTCAAAATTTTCAATTCCTGCATTTTCAAATAATCCTCTAATATCTTCAAAAGTATTATTCATATTTCTGATATTACCGGGTAATTTATCAACAAATAAGCCTAGTGGAATATCACCAGAATATGCCTTTACAGCTTCATTTAAATTTTTCTCCATTGTATTAGGTCTTCTGTACCATTTAATAATTCCAAATGGTTTTTCTTTTTTGTTGTAAACTCGATTGGTTCTTGAAATAGCTTGGATTAAATTTTCATATTGAAGCATTTTATCCAAATAAAGAGTATTAACTCTTTTAGAGTCAAATCCCGTAAGCATTTGATTCACAACTATCAGAATATCTATTTGTTCATCTCTACTTATATTTTCATATGGCTCCTTATGAGAAAGTCTTCTACTAACATCCTTCCTGAACTTGTCATAAGTTGGAATTGTAAAAGCCATTTCATATTTCGAATTATAATCTTCAAGCATTTCTACAATGCCATCTTCCTTATCAAGAGAAGTTTTACCATCATTATCTATACTTGGATCAAACATAGCTGTAACATTTAAATCAGGTACTTCTCTTTTCATAAGTCTATAGTAGGCAACTGCCTCAGGAATACTTGATGCAGCAAAAATAGCATGAAACTTATTGTTGTTACTATATAACAGCCATTTGTTCTTAATGTCATTAATTACTGCTAGTCTATATTCTTCAGTTTCATACTGTTCGTTTGGAACATAATCTTCTATACCTTTAATCAATTTATTGTCTTTTAATTCTTCACACATTCCTACTTCAGAGGAGTTCATGAATTTCATAAAAACTTTCTTTTTCTTTTCGTCACCCATAGCTTCAGCAATAGACTTTGACTTCGACTGATGCAAAGCTACTTTTTCTCTAATTTCTGAATCAGGATAGACTTTTACCATATATGGATCAAAACCTATAACATTTCCGTCTCTAATTCCATCAGATAGAGTATATCTATGGATTTCATCTCCAAATATTGTTGGAGTTGTACTGTCTTTCTTTATGTTGACTTCTTGAATTGGAGTACCTGTAAAACCAAATAGTAAGGCATTTCTAAAAGTTTTCTTTATTGTTGTAAGCATTTCTCCAAAGGTAGACCTGTGACATTCATCAACAATAATCACCAATCTCTTTTTGGAAATATATCTAATATCATCAATTTTTAAAGCTTCTGAGTCTTCACTAATATTAGATAATTTTTGGATTGATGTAACTATAAGAGTATTATCATAGTCATTGCTTTTTAGCTTACTAATTAAAATATTTGTGTTTTCCGTGGCTTGTACTGATTCATCATCACTTTTAAACGCTCTGTATTCATTTAATGATTGTGTAGCAAGTTCTTTTCTATCTACAAGAAATATCACTTTATCAGCATCGTTTGAAGATGCAATAAGCTGAGCAGATTTAAAACTAGTCATAGTTTTACCAGACCCAGTGGTATGCCATACATGTCCGCCTAATTGTTTCCCATCAAACCATGTATTTTTAGCTACTTTCTCTGCAATTCCATTTGCAGCATAGTATTGATATGATCTCATTACTTTTAAAATACCATCACTAGAGTCAGCAACGGTATAAAAACCTATTAGCTGATGAGCCATAGGAATATTTAATAAATTAGCTATTACATCGGACCAATAATTAATTGGTTCATTATTAAAGTCGGCCCAGTGAAAATAAAAATCTTGATTGAATTTTCCTTCGCCAGGATTTGCAAAATAAACTGTTTCATCAGGTTGCATAGCTACAAATATTTGAACTAATGAAAATAATCCCTTAAAAATGCCCTCATGTGAATATTTTTCAATTTGATTATATGCCTGACTAACTTCGATTCCACTTTTCTTTAACTCTAAATGTATAACGGGCATACCATTAATAAGTAGCATCAAATCTCCTCTTCTATCATTTAAAATAGAAGACTTTGCTTTAAATTTAGGTTGGCTTACAATTTGATATCTGCTTTCTCCAAAGGCAATTTCCTGCTTATCATATATTTTTAGACTTACTTCCTTACCAAAATGTAATTTATCGTCTGGATTATCCCTCTTGATAGCTACGCTCTTACCGTTAATAAAGCCATTGAGTTTCGTAGGACTTTGAAGAGCAATAATCTGCTCCAAAATTTGATCCATTTCAGTTTTAGTTAAAGGAACGTCATTTAGCTTATCTATTTGCCTATTATTGTTAAAAAGTATATCTGCCCAGTTTTGTATAAGATCTTCTTCAGTCGGGTAGTAAATTACTTCTTCTTCCCATCCATACTTTATTAAAGTCTCAATAACCGCTTTCTCAAATTTAGCTTCCGTTTTGAATTGCACTCTTAACACCTCCTAGACAAACATCTTATCAAGTAATAAAGATTTAATATTTTTTAATTTTTCTAACTTAGCTTTGTTTAAGTCTATAAGTTTATCCAGTTTAGAAAAATATTCTCCTATGGCCTTTTGCTCTTCATAATCCTGAGAAACATATACTTCCAATTCTTTGAAATCGGGGTATTTTAAATTCCAATTATCTGAAGTGATTCCCTTTGAATGCATTTGGAACATGTGTATAATATCTGTCTTTTTAAATAAGTACGAAAAACATTTAGCATCAATTGCTTCATTAGCTCTAAGAACAGTATAGGCTGGACTCACTATGCCTTCAAAAGGTGAGTAACCACTCGCACCTTGCCACATTCTCATAGAGTTGTAGACAATATCTCCTACATAAACCTTTTTATATTTAGTCTTATTTTCATTAGAATTATTTATTCTGTCTAATTCAGAAAATTTCTTAATTCCACTATTAATCGTCACTGATAAAAGTTCACCATCAGGAAAACTCTCTATTCTTTCTGAAAAACAATCTCCTAACCTTCTCTTTTCCCATGCTCCACTAAAACCTTCAAATCTCATTTCGGGAATAGTCTCTCCTTCTTTTGGAAAAAGTTTATAAAGCATCGATTTTTTTAAATCGAGTAACTTTTCATACTTACTCTGATGAAGGGTGATAAGGTGGTCAAGGGCGGAGAAAAAGGATCCTACAAGTTCTTGTTCCCTCTCTTGTGGAACTAGAAGTTCTAGCTTTTCTAATACAGACTGACTTATATTTTTATTAGCACTATTTGTTGCCTGTGCCATTATCTGATTTCTTATTGTAGGAATTGAAAAGACATATCTCTTAAAATCATTATTTATTCCGCGTTCATCTCTAAATCTAATGATAAACCCGGAATATGTTGTATTCTTAAGATTTTTTGGAACAACAGCCGCTTCTCCAACTCCTTCAAGTTTTACTGATGAACGAACAAATAGAACATCTCCTTTCTTTAGATTATAGTCATGAATTTGGCTATCAGATGCTTCGGCAAGTTCTAGATTATTAACATCAATCATATTTTTCCCAAAAATATTTTGTAAATTTACAAAAGGAAACCCATGCCCCATTGCATCTTTAGAAAAGTTCATACCATTTTTTAACGAACCAACCTCTCCCAACTTACATTGTTCCCAAGAATCATTAAATCCTTCAAATCTTATTTTCGGTACATTATTATTTTTATTCATTTTATACCTCCAATAATTTTTGAAGTTCTTTTATTCCTGCTAAATCTTTTTCATTGCCCATTAGTTTATCAGACATGGAAATAAATTCTTCTTGAGTTTTATTTAAATTTTCTTCTATTTCAATAAATGTTTTTGCATACTTTTTATGCATAACTCTTATTTTTTCTTCAAGCGTAGCCAGAACATTTTGTCCCAATTCATCTAAACTAATTACAAGAGGAGCTATCCATTTTTTATAAAGCAATTCTAGAGATTTATCTTCGTCTAAGCTTTCTATTAAATCTTTTGTTTTTATATGGAGTTCTTCATTTTTGTTTTTTAGATTTGATTTTAATAAAGACTCTTCTTCGATTAATAAGACCACTCTTTGTAATTTACTTTCTAATGAGTCTTCTTCAAATTTAAAGGTCTGTTGAATTTTAGTTACTCTTTTATTTATTTCAGTCTTTGTGTAATTTCCACTTGCTCCTTTTTCCATCGTATTCCAATCAATACTAGCATTGTCTTCAATATATTTCTGTTTTTCCGCCTTTTTTGACAATTCAAGATATCCATTTAAAATCTTGATTTCTTCGGTTTCTATATCATCACAGGCTTCCTTCATATATTTTTTGGCTTCAGCATTCACAAAAGCACTATTATCCTCTTTTACATATTCTGCATTTTTTTCATCTTCTTCAAGAGAATCGATTATTTCTCCATATTCAGAAATTATTTCAGCAAGCCTGCTTTCTATTGATTTAATTTCATCTACTTCATCTTTTAATAGATTCTCTTGAACCAATTCAAAAGGTAATATTCTACCTCTCCATCCTTCTTGAATTTCAGGAACTTCTTCATCATCTTCCTTCTTCTTTTTTACGACCATATTAGGATCCACTAAATTGATGATTTCAAAGCCCTCATCTAGAATCATTTCGAGGTCAGCTTCTATAGTATTCCAGTTATTTGCAAATATTTGATATGCCTTATACTTTTCTACTAATTTTATTGTTTCTAATCTTTCAAAGATGTTTTTTACAATTTTTTCTCGTTCTTCTGCTATTTCAACATCTAAAATCCCATCTATCAAATCTTCTTTAAGATTTTCTTCAAAACCATTAAACGCTTCTTTGTATTTTTTGATATATTCATGAGATGATTTATGACCTTGTATTATATGATTTAACTCTTCAATATTTAAATCAAAGTATTCCCCATCTTTTGTTCTAAAAATTTCATCATCTAATCCTTTTAGTTCCTCCCAATAATCACTTAATTCCATTATTTCAGACTTTGGAATACCTCCAAACATGGTTGCATATAAGTCATATTTTTCTACAGGTTCTGAAGAATCAACATAACGAGGAATATTAAGATTGTATTCATTTTTTCTTATTTCATCTTTCGTAACTACCCTAGAATATTTTTCAATACTAATCCTATCTCTTATAGTGTCAGTTATTTTCCTTATATCACAATCTCTTAGCTTGTTACTCTTTCCTGATTTTTCAAATCCTTTTGATGCATCAATTATTAAAACATCATTATTCTCTTTGTTATGTTTTAAAACCATAATTATTGTAGGAATTCCTGTTCCAAAAAATACATTAGCAGGAAGCCCTATAATTGTATCTATTTTGTTTTTTTCTATCAGATTTTTTCTTATTTCACCTTCAGCATTTCCTCTAAATAATACTCCATGAGGTAATACAATTGTCATAATACCATCTGGTTTTAAATGATATAAATCATGGAGTAAGAATGCATAATCAGCCTTTCCTCTTGGCGCTACACCATAAAATTTATACCTTGGGTCATGCTCTTTGTTTTTAGGTGACCATTTTTGAGAATATGGTGGATTTGAAACAACTGCATCTACTTTTAAAAGATTGTAAGTACTGTCTTTTCTATCATCTTCAAAAAATGGCCAATCATCTTCTAATGTATCTCCATTTCTTACATTGATATTAGCTGGTTTAATATCTCTCATAACTAAATTCATACGAGTTAAGTTATAAGTATTTTCTTTTAACTCTTGAGCATAATAATCTATTTTATTATCACTATCTAAATATCTGCACATTGCTTTCCCAATATTAATTAGCAAAGAACCACTTCCAGATGTTGGATCATAAATTTGAATTTTATCCCTATCTTTTAACTCCTCAGCAATTATCTCTGACATTAAAACAGAAACCTCATGCGGAGTATAAAATTCGCCCGCTTTCTTTCCTGCATTAGCTGCAAACATAGAAATAAGGTATTCATATACAAAGCCCAATACATCATAGTCTTGACTTCCGTCCATAGGAATTCTTTTTATTAAATTTAGTAGTGACCTAGCTGCTTTAGTTTGTTTCGCAGCATTCTCACCCAACTTAGAAAGACCGCTGCTTAAAGTCTTAAATATATTTTCAAATACCTTTTTGTATACACTATCGATGTTTCGATCAAAGGCAGATAAAGCATCTCTCACATCGGCAATTTCAAAATCTCCACCTTTAGATAACCACGTTGAATATAAATCTTTATAGGCGATAAAATACCCTAAATTTTTCCTTACAAATTCTACATATTTTTCATCAGCTTCAGTTATTTTCTCTATATCACCTTGAGATAATCCCTGATTCTTAAAGAACCTCAATTCTTTATCCGATAGATACTTATAAAAAATAAATCCTAAAATAAAATCTTTATATTCACTTGCCTCTATTTTTGAACGCATCTGATTCGCGGACTCCCAAATCGTAGATGCTAACTGTTGTTTATCCATATTTAAATATCTCCTTAACTATATATCTTTTAAATCTGTACCTAACTCTAAAAGCTTATTGTATTTATCAATAGAAATAATTACTGCGATTGACTTCCCGTGTTTCAGTACCAACGCCGTTTCATCTTCCTCAGAAATGTGTCTGATTATCTTTGACGCTTGTCCTCTATTAAATTCCGCTATGTTATATAAAGTTTTTTCCTTTATAGGCTCTTTATTCTTTCTCAAAAGGGACACCTCTCTTTCTCCTATTTTCACACTTATATTATATCATAATATAATTATTATTACAATATTTTTTTATATTGTAATAGTAATTATTTTTATAATTATATTATATATGATAATTACCTTATTATCAGCATTAGTGCGAATTTATAAATCTTTATAAATCATAAAAAAGAAGACTTATTTATAGCCACAAATAACATTTACCTATGGCACTAAAATAAGCCTATAATATCGACATTTAATTTACTTTGTGAGTGCAATGAGTTTACTTTAATACATCACTATATATTTTGCTTTCTCTGCTCCAAAAACCTAAAATAAACTCTGACCGCATACTTCACATTTGACTTTACATCATCATCCAACCTCTTATACTTTGACTTAGTTTCAAGTTTCTCAATATACCTTTCACAATCACTTATCTTACAAATGCTATGAGCAAGTCTAGTTCTTTTTCTAATGCTTTTCTGAGTCGATTCAGATAGACCACTTTCTTCTTTTAGCCATTTAACAAACTCATCAAAATGCTCCGGTTCTGGTCTTATGCTTTTATTTCCATAGTTATGTGAATTATCTTGTCTTACACCTTTTACTCTTGTTTTTCCAGTTCCAAATATATGGCCTTTTGCTTTGCTACCATCAATAAATAAAAAGGTAGCATCATGGCTTTTTTTAACCTTGATGCTATCAATTATATTCTCTAGTATTTGATAATTCCCTATAAAATCAACACTCATTTCCTTTATTATCTTATTTATCTTTCTGCTTGTAATACCAGTAATCTTGCTGACATAAGTAATTATATCTTTTCTAGCTGAAAGAACTTCAAGTGCAGCAACATTTATAGCTTGATGAACATTATCATCATAGGGGTGTCTCATTACACATTTATTGTTTTTGCTGTATTTGTTTCTACATCTCCAAGCCCATCTACCACCATCCAAATCCGGATGAATTTTAAAGCGACCAAAGTACTCACCACACTTAGCACAGATAATTTTATCCCCTAAATGAAAAACTCTTATTGTTACATTGTTACTCATTGTTCTTTGAACATAGTCGTGGATTCTCTTAGGAATAATTGCTTGATGGTCATTTTCTACATAGTACATTGGAAGTTCACCTTCATTCTTTTTCTTCTTTTTAGTCATGAAATCCACAGTAAAAGATTTCTGTAATAGAGCATCCCCTTTGTATTTTTCATTGGTTAATATTGATTTTATATTTTGATGATTCCAACTATCAGTTCCTCCCGGAGACTTAATGTTATAAAATTCACGCGTATTTTTTATCTCACTAAATGTAAATCCTAAAATAAACAGAGAATAAATATATTCAACTATTCTAGCTTCTTTCTCATTGACAACAAGTTCTCCATTTTCTCCCCTGTCATATCCTAAAAATCTTTCAAATGGAATTGTCACTTTACCATCAGCAAATTTTTTTCGCTGTCCCCATGTACAGTTTTCTGAAATAGACCTAGATTCCTCTTGAGCAAAACTGGACATGAGAGTTAAAATAAACTCGCTCTTGCTATCTAAAGTATGAATGTTTTCCTTCTGAAAAAATACGCCTATTCCTTCCCTCTTCAGTTTTCTAATTGTGCTGATGGTATCTACAGTATTTCTTACGAATCGGCTTATTGATTTTGTGACGATTAAATCTACATTCCCATCAAGTGCCTCTTTCACGAGATTATTAAAACCATCTCTATTCTTTTTACTAAATCCAGAAATTCCATCGTCATAATATAGCTCAATATACTCCAATTCCAGATTGTTTTGAATATATTTCAAAAAGTAATCTTTCTGTGCTTCTAAGCTGTTATGTTGTTCATCTTTTTCTATCGTCACTCCGGCATTAGTGTTGGCGGATCATATTTCTCTTTTACCTCGGTACTTGCGTCTATCCACTTTTCTTCATCTATTAATTCTCTGAAATACAAATAGTCCAGTAACAATTTACAAAGGCTGTAATCCATCCCATCTTTTATTATTTGTTTTACTTCTCTCACTTCAATGACCTCCCTGGCTAATATACATCACTCTTTAAGCCAGATAAGTCAAGCTATATCAAGACACACCCCCTTTTATTTTATTGACACCCTCGCAACACAAATTGACACACCTAAAATAAAAAAATCTAGCCTTCTAATGAGCTAGAACAACGATTATTTTTATTCGATTTTTGCTTTTTCTTAAAGGCTTTATTTTAAGCACTTTGAATAATATAAAGTGTAGGTTTTTGTATCATTTTGGAGAAAATCATATCAATATATATATAATATCTATCGCTTCTTTATGAGTATAGTTCAATACCGATAATGAATGAAAGTTTTCTCCTTCAATCAAAATATTATCTTACCCACCATTATCAATTTTTTTGCTTTCTTCTTCTTTTAAAACTGGTATTAGTTTATTACAATCAACAATCACTTGTTCAGGCACTTTTTCAGCATCCCATACTAATCCATACTTACCACTATGTTCTTCATTTAAATTATTTATATATTCAATAAGTTCTTTTTTAGACATATTTTCAAAATTCATAACTACTCCTCCAAGTCATTAATTTATATTAGTATTTTTTCTCTTAATATTTAAAATATTTGTAATTGTTTATATCAATTTTGGTAATTAAGTTTTGTCAATTACAGTATCATATATCAGTTTAATAAATCCATCACATTGGATATATTTTATCATTTTATAGCGATATATTCAACAAATCCTATAAAGTCTCACTAATATTTTTGTCAATTTTAAATTATATGTAAATTTCATATAAATTACTAATTAAAAAATCTATTCTTGTAATTAAAAACATAAAATTAGTTAACAAAAAAACTCCACCATTTTGGTGGAGTTTTTTTGTGTCTATTTATTCAACAAGTCCGGTTTAAATGTCGGAACCATATCTTTTAAGATGTCTGTAATTTCTTTTT
>ERZ773018.1073-NODE-1073-length-15059-cov-3.604239_pt1 | contig 15059 bp, 10 predicted proteins | sample MGYA00580840_ERZ773018 | MGnify/ENA primary metagenome ERZ773018 (study PRJEB29015, sample SAMEA2738125) | human oral metagenome | biome: human oral; feature: human-associated habitat; material: saliva | place: China | collected 2256 ... | reverse complement strand
CTTCGATTTGGTGGAATTGGTGACTGTGGGTTGCATCGTCCGTATCACGACGGAACACACGCCCTGGCGAAATCATCTTCAAAGGGCCTTTAGAAAAATCATGTGCATCCATCGCTCGAGCTTGAACCGGACTAGTGTGAGTCCGCAGTAAAATTTCTTCTGTAATATAGAAAGTATCCTGCATATCACGCGCTGGGTGGTCTTTTGGTAAATTCATCCGCTCAAAGTTGTAATAGTCTGTTTCGACTTCAAAACCATCTACAACTTGATAACCCATCCCAATAAAAATATCTTCAATTTCTTCACTTGTCTGGCTAAGAACATGACGATTCCCAGCAAGAATTTTCCGACCCGGAAGAGTTACATCTACTGACTCCCTAGCCAGCTGATTAGCAACTTTTTGCTCTTCCAATAGTTTTGCAGATTCTTCAAAAGCAGCGGTCAATACATCCCGTGCTTCATTGACATGTTTCCCGATAATCGGACGCATATCAGCAGAGACATCTTTCATACCTTTTAAAATTTCTGTTAAAGAGCCTTTCTTTCCAAGGACAGAAACACGTAGATTCTGCATTTCTTTTTCATTTTCAGTTGAAATTTTTTTCAGCGACGCCAGAGTTTCTTCTCTAAGCTTATTTAATTGTTCTTCAATGGTTGACATAATTCCTCCAAATATAAAAAACCGCTTGTCAGACTCCATAAGCGGAGCGTTGACACGCGGTACCATCCGTTTTCATCTGATTTTCCAGACCTTAATTCTAAATCCCTTTGCAAGTGAATTTACCTAGTTTTCATCTAAAGAACTCTCAGTCTATGGTTCTTCTCCCTGTCAAACTTCCTCTAAGCTACTAGTCTTGCGGATTCTTATTTAATTAATTGGTATTATACCAAATTTTATAGGACTTGTAAATAGACCTTGTTTAAAAATGCAATCACACTTGACACACATTACAGGCAGTAGTCAATTCTATACTAACTCGCTCAAGTATTCATAGCGTTCATATTTTTCCAGTAATTTTTCGTTCTGCTCATCCAATTCTTGCTGAAGTTCAGATAGGCGGACAAAGTCGGCTCCATTCTCCTGCATAGTGGATTCAATCTCAGAAATCCGCTCTTCCAGTACCTCAATATCACCCTCAATAGACTCCCACTCCTGCTTTTCAAAATAGCTCATGCACTTCTTCTCCTCACGCACCTTTACTGTCTTTTCCTTTCCAGTTTTTTTGGAAATGGCAGAACTCTCAGCCAGAAAAGCTTTTTCATCTAAATAATCCGTGTAATTACCGAAGTATTCTCTGATAGTTCCCTCTTCAAAAGCTAAAATCTTATCTGCTACTTTATCAAGGAAATAGCGATCATGGCTGACTGTAATGACTGGTCCAGCAAAACCTTGCAGAAAATTCTCCAATACCGTCAGAGTTGCAATGTCCAAATCATTGGTTGGCTCATCAAGAAGCAAGACATTCGGCTTTTCCAAGAGAAGTTTCAGTAGATAAAGACGCTTTTTCTCTCCACCAGAAAGCTTTTCAATCAAAGTACCATGAGTAGAGCGCGGGAAGAGGAATTGCTCCAATAGTTCCGCAATTGATGTTGTTCCATTGCCTATTTTAACCTCCTCAGCCACTTCTTGCAAGAAATTGATAACACGTTTAGACCCATCTAATCCTTCAATTTGCTGTGAAAAATAAGCCACACGAACTGTCTCACCAATCATAAGTTGACCAGACTGAGGTACTAATTTTCTAGCAATCAAATTGAGCAAGGTCGATTTTCCAACACCGTTATCACCCACAATTCCAAGCCGATCTTTATTTTGAATCAATAAGTTAAAATGAGAAAGAATTTTCTTGTCACCATAAGCAAAGTCAATATCTTTAAATTCAATCACTTTCTTACCAATACGACTGGTTTCGAAATTCATTTCCAAACTACTGTCAGTTGCCTGACCCGCTAAATCTTGCTTAAGGTCATGGAAACGATTGATTCGTGCTTGCTGCTTGGTTGCTCTGGCCTGTGGCTGACGGCGCATCCAGGACAACTCTTGCTTATACAGTTGCTGCTTTTTATGTAAAAGAGCAGCATCACGCTCGTCTTGTTCTGCCTTCAAACGGACATAATCCTGATAATTTCCTTGATATTCAACTAAACTACCACTGTCTAACTCAAAAATTCGAGTTGAAACAGAATCTAAAAAATAACGATCATGGGTAATAAAAAGAACTGACTTTTTGGAATTCTTCAAAAAATTCGTCAGCCATTCAATGCTATCAATATCCAAATGGTTGGTTGGTTCATCAAGGAGCAATAAGTCATCATCTCCTAACAGAACTTGTGCTAATTGAACTCGACGTCGCAAACCTCCTGACAAATCGCCAACCTTAGCAGATAAATCGTTCAACCCCAGCTTAGACAAAACTGTCTTAACTTGACTTTCGATTTCCCAGGCCTGAAGAGCATCCATTTCAGCCATTACTTTCTCTAAACGAGACTGATTATTTTCATCATAGTTAGATAGTAGTAGCTCATATTCACGAATAAGCTGCATTTCTCGTAAATTACTAGACAAAACTGTATCTAGCACCGTTTTATTGTCATCAAAGTGCGGTTCTTGAGTTAAGTAACCGATTTTATAGTCTGAATGAGCAGAAAAGGGATTGACATCCCCGTCAAATCCAGATTTTCCAGACAGAACGTTCAAAAGAGTTGTTTTTCCAGTTCCATTAACCCCAATCAAGCCAATGCGATCCAAACCATGAATAATAAAGGAAATATTTTTAAAAACAGTCTTATCTCCCACCGTTTTAGTCAACTTTTCAACAATAAAGTCACTCATCTTTTCTCCTCTACAAAAGCTAAAATAGCTTCAAGGCAGTTGTCCAAGGTACCATTCACAATAGCTGTCTCAATCTCAGTCAAGAGCTGTCCTAAAGCAGGTCCAGGCTTAAAACCAAACTTTTTGATTAACAGGCCACCATTGACGACAATCTCATGTTTATCATGAATCGTTAGTGAATTATAAGTAAGATAAATCTTTTCAAAATCAACAGCTAATCCCTGTGCTTGACGAATTTCTTCTGCTTGTATCATCAGGTCCAGTTCAAAACGATAGCATTCTTCCTTATTCAGAAAATGCGTTTGGCGAATGGTATAAATCGTAACAATTTGCTCTACGCGTTTTTGAAATTCATTTGAAGTTTTCCAATGCTTTAGGAATTTTTTAACATTTTTTACTTGAAGAGCCATTAAAAGAGCAGCCCAGGCTTGCTCTGAACTCGTAAATTTAAAATCTGCTTCAACATCAAACATCGTTTCCAATTGTGATTGGCTGCTGCGCATGTCAGGTAAATAATCCGTTGCACCACTGGCAATCAGACTTTTCAAACCTTTACGCCAATAAAACGCTGTCAGTAATTTATCAAATTCAATAAAAGTCCGCTCTACAGAAATTTTTTCTAATAGCGGAGCACACATTTTCATGGCATTGAATGTGTCTTTGTCTAACGCAAAACCCAGAGTAGCCTGAAAACGAAATCCTCGCATGATACGCAAGGCATCTTCGGTGAAACGCTCCGAAGGTGTTCCTACAGCACGTAAAATCTGATGTTTTAGATCATTCAATCCTTCAAATAAATCAATCACATTCCCTGTTTCATCTAAAGCCAAAGCATTGATCGTAAAATCGCGCCGCTTTAAATCTTCTTTTAGAGAACGAACAAAGGTAACATGACTAGGTCTACGATAATCTACATAAATATCCTCGGTCCGAAAAGTCGTCACTTCGTATTCATGATTGTCCTCTAATACTAAAACTGTCCCGTGCTCAATCCCAACATCAATCGTTCGTTCAAAAATACGTTTGGTTTCTTCTGGATAACTGGAACTCGCGATATCCACATCATGAATCGGTCGATTCAATAAAGCATCGCGGACTGACCCACCGACAAAATACGCCTCAAAACCGGCATTCTTAATCTTCTTTAATACTGGTAAAGCCTCCTGAAATTCAGAAGGCAGATTTTCTAATCTCATAATAAATATTCCAATCGTCATATTTTTCTAATCATGATGTGGCTCATTTAAAAATTATTTACTACTTAAACTTAATTGAACACACTATCAGGAAAATCTATCCCTTAGCAAAATTAGGAGCAAGAATATCTCCTAGCCATCTTGCCTGTGAAGGTTCGATGAACTTTGTAATTTCATCCCAATCACTCTAACCACAGAAGCAAAGCCATGCTCTTAATACACTCTATCACCAACTTATAGGCATTTCCCATAAAGCCTTTTAGGATAGGCGAATTGCACCTTAGACAATCGGGATATAAGCAAGAGCAATACTTCCTGCTCCCAAATGAGTTCCAATCACACTGCCAAATGTTGCAATGGGAATTTCTCCAGTAACTCGTTCTTCTACTAATAATTTATGTAGAAGTTCTGCTTTTTCCCGTGCATTTCCATGAATAATCATCACCTGGTAATTTCCTTGTGCAGTCTGTTCTTTGACAATCTCAACCAGACGTTTCGTAGCTTTTTTCTCGGTACGAATTTTTTCATAAACCTCAATGACTCCCTCGTCATTAAAGTAAAGAATTGGTTTGATACTGAGCAAGTTTCCAAGAATTGCAGCGCCGTTAGACAAACGACCACCCTTCACCAAGTGATTTAAGTCATCTACCATGATGAAAGCACCAATTCCCTTAATTTGAACTTCAAGATTGTTTAAAATTTGTTCAAACAATAATCCCTGTTTAGTCCAGTTCAAAATATGCTCCACCATCATTCCAAGTGGCGCACTTGTGATTTTTGAATCCGGAAAAGCAATTTCTAAACTTGGAAATTCATCTTTCAAATACTGGATATTTTGATAAAAACCAGAAATTCCACTCGATAAAAACAAACCAATGACATGAGTATAACCTTGTCCTTCTACTAAAGAAAGGATATTTACTAAGCTAGCAATACTCGGTTGGCTCGTCTTTGGCAATTCACTAGAAGCTGCCATTTTTTGATAAAATTCACTAGCAGAAAGATTTTTTCCTTCAATATACTCAACCCCGTCTATACTAACGGGAATATCTAGGACAAATAAATGCTCATTTTCGGCTACTTTATTATTTAAATATGCTGACGAATCAGTAATTACAGCTAATTTCATGCATTAAAACTCCAAATTGATGCCTGGTAAATCTAAGGCGATTTCTGTTACTTCATAGGTCAAACGATTTAATACAGCCAAACTTGGCTGAGCTAATTGCTCCACCTCATCCTGCTCAAATTCACTCGGTTCGTTCACAATTCGCCCAAGAATATGATTGACTTGCGAGATTGTTCCACTAATGACAAAAGCATCAAAGACAATCATAAAACTCACAATTACAACGATAGAGGTCACTTGCCCCTCCTGATCCTGATTTAACAATTGAAAATTGACGTCCACTTTTGTTTCTGGAGTTCCATTTTCTTTTTCCCATTCTAAATTACGAGCATCATAGTGATATTGACTGACAAATTCTTTTTCACGTTGTAATTCCATTTCGTTTCTCCTCAAAATATGCGTTAGTAAAATTATATCATATTTTCCAGCACCTGACTATTTTAATCAGTATGAAAATCATCTTCTGCCAATGTTTCTTTTAGGATTAAAAAGGAGTCAGAGAATTTTTTCTCCAACTCCTAGAATGATGAAACTCATCATTATTTATTCAATGGTTTGCGAAGTGCTCCAAATAACACACCACTTACAATTGCGCCAATCAAGATAAAGATGATATAGAGAAGAGCATTTGAAGTAAGTGCAATAACAAAGATACCTCCGTGTGGCGCGATTAGTTTAATACCAGCCATGCCGACAAGGGCACCTGCTAAGGCAGAGCCAACCATAAAGCTTGGAATAGCGCGAGCAGGGTCAGCAGCACCAAATGGAATGGCACCTTCAGTGATGAATGATAGCCCCATAACAATGTTTGTCAAACCTGAATTACGTTCTTCTTCGGTGAATTTGTCTTTGAATAAAAGCGTTGCAACAAAGACTGCTAGAGGAGGAACCATACCACCAGCCATAACTGCTGCCATCACAACTGAACCACCTGTTGAAACAGTTGCTGCAAGAGTTCCTGTACCAAAGATATAAGCCGCTTTGTTGAAGGGACCGCCCATATCAATAGCCATCATACCACCTACAACGAGTCCAAGGAGGACAGCTGAACTACCAGATAAGCCTTCTAGGAAACTATTCAAGCCAGTATTGATAGCTGCCATTGGAATATTCACCAACAACATCAAGAAGCCAGTTAGCAAGGTTCCCAACAATGGATAAAGTAGAATGGACTTGATACCCTCAAGCGATTTTGGAAGACCACTCAAGGCTTTTTTAAGGAAGTTTACAACGTAACCTGCAAGGAAACCACCCACTAGGGCTCCAAGGAAACCAGAAGGTACACCAGCAAGTGCAAGAGTTGCTTTCCCACCTTCTGCAAATGGAATTTTACCAAAAGCAAGACCTGCTGAAGCCATACTACCTGCTACAAAACCTGGCGCTAAACCTGGTTTTTCAGCAATAGAATAAGCGATATAACCAGCAAGTACAGGAAGCATAAAGCCAAAAGCCAAACCACCAATATTCTTAAACATAGCTGCAAGCTCATGGTAAGTTCCAAGATTTGCCAATTGATCTTTTGGAACTCCCATCGCTTGGTCAATCAAGAAGGCAATAGCAATCATAATACCACCACCAATAACAAATGGAAGCATTTGGCTAACACCACTCATTAAGTGTTTGTAGAAGCCTGCTGCATTCGCTGAAGAGGACGCAGCTGCTTTATTGGCTGCATGATATACTTCTGCTTTTCCTGACAATGCCAAGTTAATCAATTCTTCTGTTTTACGGATACCGTCAGCAACCGGACGATTAATCAGTGGTTTCCCATCAAATCGATCCATTTCTACAGCTTTATCAGCTGCAATAATAACTGCTTTTGCTTTTTGAATATCTTCTGCTGTCAGTTTGTTTCCGATACCACTGGCACCATTGGTTTCGACTTTGATACCAACTCCCATTTCGGTGGCTACCTTTTGAAGCGCTTCTTGAGCCATATAAGTATGTGCAATACCTGTTGTACATGCTGTAACTGCAACAAGAAAATCACCATCTTTGCTTGCCGTTTCTACCGTTGCAGACTCTGCTGCTTTATCAGATGCTTGGTCAAATAACGCAATCACTTCGTCTGGTGAAGTCACTTGACGAAGTTTATCTGCAAATCCATCTTTCATCAGGTATTGGGACAATTCTGCAAGTGCAGCCAAGTGAGTATCGTTCGCTCCTTCTGGTGCAGCGATCATGAAGAATAAATCTGTCGGTTGCCCGTCTAAACTTTCATAATCTACACCTTTGTTTGATTTTGCAAAAAGAACTGATGCTTCTTTTACTGCGGCATTTTTGCTGTGTGGCATAGCAATTCCATCACCCAGTCCTGTTGACGTTAAAGCTTCACGAGCCAAGATTCCTTCTTTGAATGTTTCAAAATCTGTCACATAACCACTGTCAACTAAACGATGAATCATTTCATCAATAGCAGCTGTTTTTCCAGTCGCTTGTAAATCAAGCAACATCACATCTTTTCTCAGTAAGTCTTGAATCTTCATATTTTTTCTACCTCTACTTTTTCATACGTTTTGTTAATGAAATCGGCTGTCGCCAAATCATCAGAGAAGGTTGTTGCAGTTCCGCAAGCTACTCCCCACTTAAAAGCTTCAACAGCATTTCCTGAACGAACAAATTCACCAGTAAAGCCTGCAACCATTGAGTCACCAGCCCCAACAGAGTTTTTTACAATTCCCTTGATTGGTTTTGCAAAATAAGCCCCGTCCTTTGTTACCAAAAGCGCTCCATCACCTGCCATAGAAATAATGACATGTTGGGCTCCCTTGGCTAGAATTTCACGAGCATATTTCTCAATCTCATCCAGCTTTTCCAGCTTCACTCCGAAAATATCACCCAGTTCATGATTGTTTGGTTTGACCAATAATGGCTGAAATTCCAGTGAATCAATAAGTGTTTGTCCTTCAAAGTCACAAACAACCTGTGCGCCGGTTTGTCTTGTTAAACGAATCAACTCTTTATAGACGACATTCCCTAGATTTTTGTTGCTTGATCCTGCAAACACCACTGTATCTTGCTCTGACAGTCCTGAAAGGATCTCTTTCAATTCTGCTAATTGCTCTGGTAAGACGGTCGGACCCGTTCCATTGATTTCTGTTTCAGCATCTGCTTTAATTTTCACATTGATGCGCGTATCCTCTAACACTTGAACAAAATTAGTCGCAATCGCTTCATTTTCCAAGGTATCAGTAATAAATTTTCCAGTAAAACCACCTATAAAGCCAGTCGCTGTGTTATCAATTCCCAAACGTTTGAGCATACGACTGACATTGATGCCTTTGCCACCAGCAAATTTATCATCGCTTTCCATACGATTCACGCTTCCAACATTGACCTTATCCAAACGGACAATATAGTCAATAGAAGGATTAAGCGTAACAGTATAAATCATACTTCAATAACCTCCGTTTTTTCTTTTATCTTTTCCAATTGCTCATTGGCACATGCACTCGTAATAATGCTAGCACGTTTGATAGGGGCGACTTTCACGAAAGAGGAATGACCGATTTTTGAAGCATCAGCTAAGATGTAGGTCTGCTTGGCGTTTTCAAGAATCGCTCGTTTGACTGCTCCTTCTTCCATATCAGGTGTTGTATAGAAATTTTCATCAATTCCATTCATACCAATAAAGGCTTTGTTGAAATTCAACTGACCAATTTGATTCAAAGCAACCCCCCCGATACTAGCGTCTGTTGAGCTTTTAACCACCCCTCCGATAATAACTGTTGGAATGTTTTTCTCAACTAATTTTGTCGCATGGTGAATAGAATTGGTCACAACCGTCATATGTTTATTTGAAAGTTCATTCACTAACAATTCATTTGTCGTTCCAGCATCAATAAAAATAACATCTTGTTCTTGAATCAATTCCGCTGCTTTTTGAGCAATTCGTAATTTATCTTGAACGTTTTTGATAGATTTTTCTTGATTGCTTTCTTCCTCTTGAAGGAAATGAATATTTTCTGCACCACCGTGAATTCGGCGCAGTTTTCTTTCACTCTCCAATTCATCTAAATCTCTACGAACTGTCGATTCAGACGTATCTAATAGACGAACTAAAGTATCTAGTGAAACAACTTGATGACGATTAATTTCCTCTAAAATTACCTGTTTTCGCTCTGATTTTAAGATAATTCCACCCCTTCCTGCAATCGTTTACAGATTTATTATACACCAATTTATTTCAAAGTCAAGCATTTTCTTTCAAAAACTATCACTTTTTTAATAAAACAGCAAAATGCAATAAGAAAAGGCTGAAATTCGCATTCAACCTTTTTTATACTATTATACTGTCGCTTTGATTGCTGCTTCAACAGCTGCTTTTTCTTTGTCAATCAAATCAATACGAGCGGAAATTTCTTTGATTCCCATACTAATATTACGGCTAATTGCCAAATCAGATAATTGTGGTTCAAAGAAGGCTTTGTATTCTGCTAAACGTTCATACGTCTTAAAGGTACTTGCTGGATAAATGACAAATTTGTCAAAACTCATATCTCCACCAAGAGCTGCCTTAATCCAATCCCAATTGTCACGCGCCCAAGTCCAGACAGTTCCTTGTGTGAAATCATGTTGTAAGAAAGTAAAATACCAGCTCATTGCTAAATCCTGCGGTTTTACAATATCTTTATTTTTCCATTCTTCTAAAAGATGAGTGAGTGTTGTTTCGTTCTTCGTATAAGAAAGAGCCGAAGCCAATTGACGTTGGAAGTTGCCGTCAACCGTTGTAATGTATTTTGCTAAATATTTATCGGTCAATTCTTTTGTCTCATGGCGTTTGATTTGGTTAATCAAAATTTGCAAGCGAGTGGCTGCAGGAAGTTTTTCCAAAGTATCGTGATAAGCTTCAAAAATTTGGCTAGCTTTTTGACTCGCTTTTTCATCATCAGCCGCAATCATATTCGCTACAACGATTTGACGAACCAATTCATCTTCATCTGTTTCGCCTGCTTTAGCTTCAAAACCAAGTCGGTCAAAGTTAGCTTGATTCAACTTAACAAGTAATTTCTTAAAAGCAACCTCTGTTTCTGTCCCTTCGTCCACAAAAGTCTTCAAACTATTTAGCACAGCTTTCACAGCAGATACTACAAGATAAGATCTTTCATTGGTCAATTTTTTAACCACTGGAATCAAGTCTGCAAATGAAACGAAACCAGCTTCAGCCAACAAACGACGTTCTTGCACCACTTGCAACTTACTTGTATTATCTAAGTCTGTAATAGTTGCCAAAATATTGTCTAGCAATTCGCCTTGATAATCAGTAATGTAATGCGCTGTATTTTCTGTATTAAAACGAAGTGCTCCTTCATTTTGAGCTGCAAGAGCTGTATAATTTGGAATTTCAAGCGTTTCTGTTTCTAGAGTATCTGGGATACCAGTCCAATTACTATTCAATGGTACAACCCATAGACGACCTTTTTCTTCTTTTTCACCAATAAAGAATTGTTTTTGAGAAATTTTGAGAGTGTCATTTTCCACAATCGCTGTCAAAACAGGATAGCCTGGTTGTTCTAGCCACGAATCCATAAAGGCTGCTACGTCACGTCCTGAAGCTGCACCAAGAGCATTCCATAAGTCACGACCAATTGTATTACCATATTGATGTTTGGCAAAATAAGCATTCAAGCCTTTTGCAAAAGCTTCATCTCCTAGCCAACGACGAAGCATGTGCATGAGACGACTTCCTTTAGCGTAAACAATCGCAGGATCAAATAAGGTATTGATTTCGTCTGGATGTTTTACTTCCACATGGACAGATTGAACACCGTCAGTCGCATCCCGTTTTAGAGCCAGAGGAACGCCACTTGTTTGGAAGTCCTCAAAAATGTTCCAAGTTGGTTCAATGGCATTCACACAGACATATTCCATCATGTTAGCAAAGCTTTCATTGAGCCAAAGATCATCCCACCATTTCATTGTAACCAAGTTACCAAACCATTGGTGCGCCAATTCGTGAGCAATCACAAGAGCTACTTGCTGACGACTAGTAACAATTTTCATCTACTAAGAGGTAAACCTCACGATAAGTGACCAAGCCCCAATTTTCCATAGCACCTGCAGAGAAATCTGGTAAAGCTACATGTAAGGATTGAGGAATTGGATACTTCACCCCATAATATTCTTCATAAAAGTCAATAGAGCGAACTGCAATATCTAGGGCAAACTCTAAGTTTGAAGCAGGGTGGGCTTTAGTAGAGTATACCCCCACCAAAGTGCCATTCTTTGTTTTAGCTGTAACACCTTGCAAATCGCCAGCTGCAAATGCTAAGAGGTAAGAAGACATACGAGGCGTTGTTGCAAATGTCCAGATACCAGTTGCTTTCCGATTTTCTACATCAATTTCTGGCATATTTGAAAGCGCTATTTCTCCTGCTACTTGGTCGAATTTCAAAGAAAGATCAAAAGTTGCTTTTGCTTCTGGCTCATCTACGCTTGGAAAAGCTTCACGCGCAAAATGACTTTCAAACTGAGTAGAAAGCACTTCTTTTTTAACTCCATCAACAGTATAGTAAGAAGGATAAATTCCTGTCATATTATCTGTAATTTTACCTGTATAAGTCAGCGTTACTTCAACAACCCCTGCTTGACCAAGCTCAACGTAAACTGCTTCATTTTCATTATCTACAGAGAACGGGCGTGATTGACCAGCTACTTCGACAGATTGAATCACTAAATCTTTCTGATGAAGTGAGATTTTTTCACCTTTTGCTTCTCCGCTAATAGTTACCTTACCTGTAAATGTTTTTTGCTCCCGATTCAAATCTAAAAAAATCGTATAGTGATTTGGAACAAATGTTTCAATAAAATGTGCAACTGCTTGCATGTATTTCTCCTTAATAATATAATCTGTAACTATTGTATCATAATTCATGCCTGCTAACACGTATTCTTTATAGTTTTCCTACATTTTGTGATAAAATAGAAATACGTTATCATTTTAAGGAGAAATCATGTCTGAAATTTTTGATATTACGATTGTTGGCGGGGGGCCTGTGGGTCTTTTTGCTGCTTTTTATGCTCATATGCGTCAAGCAAAAGTGAATTTGATTGATTCGCTGCCTCAGCTCGGTGGACAGCCAGCTATTCTCTATCCTGAAAAGAAAATTCTGGATGTTCCTGGTTTTACTGATTTAACTGGTGAAGAACTGACTGAACGTTTAATTGAGCAACTGAAAACGTTTGAAACAAGCATTCACCTTGATGAGACAGTATTAGATATTGAAAAAAATGATGGATTGTTTTCCTTGATGACAAGTAAAGGAAAACACATTTCAAGAGCAATTTTAATTGCCATGGGAGGTGGAGCTTTTAAACCTCGCTCACTTGATTTGGACAATGTAGAACAATTTGAAAACATTCATTATCACGTTTCCAATATCAATCAATACGCTGGACAAAACATTGTGGTTCTAGGAGGTGGTGATTCTGCAGTGGATTGGGCACTTGCTTTTGATAAAATCGCTCCGACACATATCATCCATCGTCGAGACACCTTCCGAGCTTTAGAACATAGTGTGAATGAATTAAAAGCTTCAAATGTAACAATCAAAACACCATTTGTACCAAATAAGCTTATCGGCGAAGGAAACAAACTTACTCATCTTGAAATCACTAAAGTAAAGAGTGATGAAAAGGAGCTTCTTCCGCTGGATCAACTTTTCGTCAATTATGGCTTTAAATCATCTGTTGGGAACTTAAAAAACTGGGGATTGGAGCTTAATCGTCATAAGATTATTGTGAACAGCAAACAAGAAACTTCTGTTGTAGGGATCTATGCTGCTGGAGATTGTTGCAGCTATGATGGTAAAATTGATTTGATTGCAACTGGTCTTGGGGAAGCTCCTACAGCCATCAACAATGCTATGAATTATATCTATCCAGAACAAAAAGTACAACCAAAACATTCGACTAGTCTTTAAAACGCAAAAAAACTTGAAGTTCTCTTTTGAGAACTTCAAGTTTTTATATGTACTGCACCTATTTCACGCTATCCATTTTTTCTCGGCAAGCCTTTTCGATGAGATCGAGTTTTTCAACACTTTCCTTTTCGTCTTTACCAATTGAATAGATGTATAGTTTAATTTTAGGTTCGGTCCCTGACGGTCTGAGTGCATACCATGAACCATCTTTAAAGTAATATTTCAAGCAGTTTTGTTTTGGAAAATCAAGATAGCCATCTTTAAAGTCAATCACTTTTTCAAGTTCCATTGCTCCAACTGTTGTCAAAGGATGTTCTCTAAATTCTTCCATCATGCGAGCGATTCTCTCTTGACCTTCTACACCTTCTAACTCAAGAGAAACTTGTCTTTCATTATAGAAACCAAATTCTGCATAGATATCATTTAAAACATCTAACAGAGTCTTATCCTGTTTCTTAAAGTAAGCAGCCATCTCCACGATCATCATAGAAGCACTGACAGCATCTTTATCTCTAACAAATGTTCCATAACAGAAACCGATACTTTCTTCGTAACCGAAAACATACGTTTTTTCTTTAGTACGATCATACTCGTTGGCTTTGCCACAAATATTTTTAAATCCAGTCAGGGTTTCTACTGTTTCAATACCATATTTCTTCGCAATCGCTCTAGATAAATCACCTGTAACAATAGATTTCACCATGACAGGATTTTCAGGTAAATTATTGAGAGCAGAACGTTGTGAGAAAATATAATAAGAAAGCAAAGCACCAATCTTATTTCCATTTAAAAAGACATAATCACCGTTTGCATTTCTTACTTCCAGCGCAACACGATCGCAGTCTGGGTCATTGGCAATCAAAATATCACAATCATTTTCTTTTCCAAGTTTTTCAGAATAGGCAAATGCTTTGGGAAATTCTGGATTGGGATAACCAACTGTTGTAAAATCTGGATCAGGAAATTCTTGTTCCTTCACGACATAGATATTTTCAAAACCTCTTCTTTTTAAAATTTCTCTAACCGGAATGTTTCCTGTACCATTCAAAGGCGTGTAACCAACTTTGATAGATTTATCAACATCTTCATTGATGGTCAAGTTAAGAACTTCTTTGTAGTAATCTTCTTCGACAGATGCATCAATATAATTTGCAAGACCACTTTCCAGGGCTTCTTCAAAAGGAATAGATTTGATGTCTTCAAAGTTGACAATTTCATCCATGTGACCTGCAATTTGGCCTGCAATGTCATCTAAAATTTGTGACCCTTCTTCCCAATATGCTTTATAGCCATTGTATTCTTGTGGATTATGACTAGCTGTCACCATCACGCCAGCCTTACAGTTCAATTTTCTAATCGCATATGAGCACATTGGTGTGGGATGAATTCCATTGTAAATATATGTTTTGATTCCGTGTGCAGCCATAATAGAGCATGTTAGTTCAGCAAATTCCTTTGATTTATATCTAACATCATAGCTGATTGTAACACCTCTTTTAACAGCTTCTTCACCATGATCTTTTAGTGTTTCAGCCAATGCTTGTGCTGCTTTTCCTACCATATATTTATTCATGCGGTTGGTACCAGCACCCAATTTCCCACGAAGACCAGCGGTCCCAAACTCAAGACCCTTGTAGAATCGATCTTCGATTTCAGCTTCATCATCCTGAATAGACAGCAAATCAGCTTTTGTTTCTTCATCGAAAAAATCATTGTTTAGCCATTGTTCATAAACTTCTTTATAGTTCATATAACGACTCCTTTTATTATATTATTTCTCACTAATTCCATTCTATACTACCTTTTCATTTTTAGCAATCCTTTTTCTAATTTTTATCTAAAACGCTTGCATTTGTTAGTTTTAATGGAAAAATCTAAAATGCTTTTAGAAGGAATAACTAAATATTTTTCTGAAAAATTAAAAAATTTCTCTCATCCAAATGATTAGGCATTGGCATTTTTATACTCAGTTTTCTATA
>ERZ773018.1070-NODE-1070-length-15091-cov-14.697526_pt1 | contig 15091 bp, 13 predicted proteins | sample MGYA00580840_ERZ773018 | MGnify/ENA primary metagenome ERZ773018 (study PRJEB29015, sample SAMEA2738125) | human oral metagenome | biome: human oral; feature: human-associated habitat; material: saliva | place: China | collected 2256 ... | reverse complement strand
CTTAGAAGCTCTTAACAATGCTCGCAGAGAATTCCCACGTATAAGATATAAAGATGCTATAAAATTATTAAAAGATAATGGTTTTGATGATATAGAGTATGGAGATGATTTCGGTTCACCTCATGAAACATTTATTGCTAATAGCTATAATAAACCAGTATTTATTACTCACTGGCCACTAGATATAAAACCATTTTATATGATAGAAGATCCAGAAGAACCAGGTGTAGTATTATGTGCAGACCTTATTGCACCAGAAGGATATGGTGAAATTATTGGTGGTTCTCAACGTATAGATGATTATGATAAACTATTAGAAAATATTAAAAAACATGACCTTAATCTTGATGCATATGGATGGTATTTAGATTTACGTAAATATGGTTCTGTAGAACATGCAGGATTTGGTTTAGGTCTTGAAAGAACGGTAGCTTGGATTACTGGAAATGGTCACGTTCGTGAAACAGTACCATTCCCTCGTTTATTAAACAGGCTGACACCATAGGAGTATCTAGCTATGATCAATATCAATACAAACGGTTTGTTAGTTGATGCTGATTTTTTAATGAATTATAAGAATTTTAACTTATCTGAAGAAGAGGCTATGTTCCTTCTTCAGATAAGTTATTTAACAGAACAGGGAAAAAAACTATTTTCTGTTAATTCCTTTGCGGTTGCATTAAATTTATCTGAACAAGATATTTTTGAACAAATAAATAATTTATTAAATACACTTTCCCATTAAGCACATATTGTATAAATACAAAATACATCATTCCTAGAGCATAAATAATTAACATTCCAATAGCAGTACTTATATAAATATTCTTTTCCTTAAAGCTAGAAATAAAATAAGTTGCAAATATAAATGATACCAAGTATCCAAAAGTTGGACTGAAAATATAATTTATTCCTCCACCATTTGCAAATATAGGAAATCCTACAAGCCCAATCATTATATATACAATTACACTTAATACAGCCAATCTTCGTTCTAGTACTAATGCTGATAAAACAACAAATAGAGTTTGTAATGTAATCGGAACAAGTAGAAATGGAATCTTTATAAACGCTCCAACGGCAATTAATGCACTAAATAAGGCTACTAAAGTGAGATCTTTTGCACTTATCTTCATAATATCTCCTTTCTTTAAAATTTTTACTTAAAAATTAGAACATAAAAAAATTTTTTTGTCAATATTGTAAGTAAATTTTTCCCTAAAGTAAAAAAATCAAATTATAAAAGTTAAGGATATTTTTCACAAAAAAACAGTCTGTAAAAACCACTCAACAGACTGCATTCAAAATTTTTTATCACTACTTTTCAATATATTTTTTTATTGCTTCTTCTCTTATTTTACCTTCAAGTTCAAAAGATTCCGGATAATGATCTGCTTTTTCTAATTCTATTCTGAACTCTGATTTTTTACCTGAAAGTGAAATTTTACCAAATTTCAATCCTGATATCATATACCATGGATCAGTTTCCGAATGTCTTAAAAACAGTAAATATTCCTCATCCTTTTCCATTAACTCATATCCTGCAATATGATAAATCTTTCCCGTTTCCTCATCTATTCCGGCGCTTTCAAAAACATCTATAACATCTCCCGGTTTAAAATTACCTTTAAAAACCTTTTCTATTTTAAAATTCGAGATTGTATATACACCATTAACATAACCATTATTCTTTTGTATTGTTGACGGATTTTGCTTTATTTTTTTACCCAAAACAATTACTTCCGTTTCCTTTTCAACATCATCCAAATTTCCATAATAATCTAGCTTAGCATCTGCAATAATATGATTCCCATATTGATTTTTTCTAAAATTATTTTCATACGATTTAGTTCTTCCATTGCTACAAGAAGTCAATAAAATGAACGATAGAAATAAAATTTTAAATTTATTTTTCATAACTTCCTCCTAATACTAATACTTAGCTAAAATTCCAGCTTTATCATCTGATAGTGGATAAGGTTTATAATTAAATCCTATCTCTCTCATAACAGATCTTGAATTATTTGCTGGTTGTGTATGTGATAATCCTAATGCATGTCCTACCTCATGAACTACAACTTCATTTTTTACTGTTTCTGAAGCATTTTTAAATGCTCTGTAATAAACTATTTGAGTATAACTAGAAGTATAATAATAAGAGACTCCATAATTACCCCTATCTCTATCTTTAAAAGTCTGAAATATATTAGTACCACCATAACCCGGTCTATATGATACATATACTCTAGAACCTGAAAAATTCCATCTTTTCGCATAATGCAAATTTCGAGAATACTGTTGAGCATTTGAAGATATATCATAATAACAATCATATCCTACATATTGTTGATTAAGAACATAAGCATTTGATATCGAATTGTAAAAAATCGAAATACTTAATGCAACAAACATAATCAAATAAAATTTTAAATATTTTTTCATAACATCCTCCTAACTTTAAAATACTAAATATCTTTTTAAATTAAAACTAGATTTAAAATATACATATTATCACCATTTTGAAATTTATAACTTCACTTAGGTACCTTAATTATACCAAATTTTATAGGGTATGTCAACTATTTTGTTATAAATAGGGTTTTCTATCGTGATGATTTTATTATACATAACCAAATAAAAAATAATGAAGAAAAAATTCTCCATTATTTTTTATTTATTTAGGGTCACCCTTTTTATATTCCGTATTAGTTTCAACATCAACAATGGTTTTTTCGTCTTTTATCCAAAACTTCTTTTCAGGGAAAAAATTAGCTGTTAAATACTTTTTTCCGCCTTCTTCAAAAATTTTCGGTTCCAAAAAATTTCCATCATCCGTAAAATCTCCACGAAGTTTTTTAACAGATTCTTTTGAACATTTATCAAAGTCTATAGGTTTAGCCTTATAATACATACAAGGCACACCATAATATTCACCATCATCTAAAACAATTTGTGAATCATACGCATAATAGTATCCGCAAACTTTTTCAACTTCTTTACTTGCCTTTCTAACTACTTGCTTATTTGTATTATCGTCATTAACTTTAGAACTTTTAGAACAACCGGAAAAAGCAATAAAAACCGGCAAAATCAAAACAAACTTCTTAAAAAATTTTTTCATAATATCCTCCTTGAAATTATTCAAAGTCTAACCTAAAATATGTTCATTATAGCATTTTCCAAAAATTCTAAAATAATTATTTATTATATTCACAGTTAAATTTAAGGAATAATATCTCCTTTATTTACAATGGCAAAAATCCATTCTTTTTTAATCTTCCAAATGTTTGCTTGAACTCTGTAAATATCCCATTCATCAATATCGAATATTCTAGTCCAACTGTCTATAACTATTTGTCTTTCTTCTGGAAAAATATTCTTATACTTTCCCTCAAAAAACTCAAATCCGTTATCTATCCCTTTTTCTTTTAATCTTTTTTTATACTTTTTATCATCTTCTTCATTCAAAGGGATATAATGATGATTGAGTACATAATCCCATTTAACTCCGTCAAAATAGATTACCTCATCTTCTGGAACGTCTAAAACATATAGAATTGAATTTTCAATTGGAGGCATACAATTTTTATTGCTTACCCCACACCAAACAGGCATTTCAACGTCATCCGGTTTTGGAACTCTTTTACTTGCCTCTTTTACAAAATAATTATAACAATTTAAAATATAATCAGAAATTACACCAAAATTTTCTTTAACATAAGAAATTTTATTCGTAAAATATCCTTTTTCTTCAATTTCTTTTAAAGATCTAATATCTTGTCTTGTATATAATCTTACAGTTTTCATGTATTTCACATCCCTTCTTATCTCTCTATAATTAATTATATCACATTAAATTGCAAAACTCAATCTGACTATAAAACATAAAAAAGCTATTGAAAAATTTCAATAGCTTTAAAATTAATATTTATGTTATTATTTTAGTGTAATCTTTTCCGTCGTCATCAAATACCATAAAGTTTTTAATTCTTAATTTAATATCTGCATTTTCTTCATATACACCATAAGTTTCAACATGGTCAATAACTCTGACTACATTATTATTCCCCAAATCCACCTTGCAATCATTAACATCTCCAAGATAGAATTGACTTACAAGTTTTGCATCAATTGTTCCATCTTTTTCATCAATTCTTAGAGCTTCAGGTCTTATTGCAACAATAACATTTCCAGTCTTGTCTCCATCATATGGCAATTTCTTTCCAGTATCTGCAAGTTCAACAAAGCCGTCTTTTGCAACTCCTTTAATGAAGTTTACACGTCCAACAAAGTTTGCAACGAATGGATTTACAGGATTTCTGTATATTTCTTCTGGAGTTCCTATTTGTTGAACTACACCTTTATTTATCAAGATAATTTTATCACTCATTGTCATAGCTTCAATTTGATCATGAGTTACATATACAACTGTAATTCCAAGTCTTTTTTGAATTTCCTTTATTTCAAAACGCATTTCTTCTCTAAGTTTTGCGTCCAAGTTTGAAAGAGGTTCATCAAGTAAAAGTAATTTTGGTCTAGAAATTAAAGCACGTCCAAGAGCAACTCTTTGTTGTTGTCCACCGGAAAGTTCTGATGGTTCTCTATCTTTATATTGAGATAAGTGAACTATTTCTAAAACTTTTTCAACTCTTTCTTTTATTTCTTCTTTCTTAACACCTGCTATTTTTAATGGATAGGCAACATTATCAAAAACATTCATATGAGGCCAAACTGCATATGATTGAAATACCATTCCTATTCCTCTTTTTTCGGGAGGAAGGAATGTTTTTCCTCCTGATACAACTTTATCCCCTATTAGAATTTCTCCACTTGTTGGTTTTTCAAAACCAGCAATTAGTCTTAACATTGTTGTTTTTCCACAACCTGAAGGTCCTAATAAAGTTATAAATTCTCCATCTTTAAATGTTTCTGTAAAAGGTTTTAAAACTTCTACATCACCAAAAGATTTGCTTATTTCTTTTATCGTAATAGTTGACATTTTTCCTCCTAAATTGAAAACTTACCTTTTGTAATCTTATTTAAAATCCAGTTTACTAGCAATACAAAAATCAAAATTGCAGTAGCAAGTACACTTGCTATTTGTTGACTATGATATGTTTGATAATTATATAGTTCGAAACCAATTGTCTTTGTATGAGATGAATACAATAATGTACTCATTGTAAGTTCATAGAAACTAGGCATGAAAATCAAGAAAATACCTGCAACTATTGATGGCATAATAAGTGGTGCAGTAACATCTTTAATCATTCTTAACCAACTAGCTCCAGAAATTTGTGATGCTTCTTCCAACGATGGATGCACCTGACTCATTCCCGAAACAACTGTCCTCATTCCCATTAACATATACTTAATCATATATGCAATTATCATAATATATATTGTATTGTAAATATTTATTCCAAATTTACCACTCATTGTCATTATAAGAGCAAGAGCTATTGCAATACTTGGTGTTCCTGACCCAACTGTAATTAAGAAGTCTGGAAGCTTTCTTCCTTTAACTTTAGTTCTTTGTAACAAATAAGCCATCATACAAGAGATTACAATTCCTATAAGTGCTGCTGCAGAAGCTGCAATTAAACTGTTTATTGTAGAACTTAATATACTATCTCTTGTTAGCATTTGTTGCCAGAATCTAAATGAGAAATTCTTAGCATTTAATGGCTTACCCATATTGATAGTTACAGAAGTAAGTGCTACTGTTATAAATGGAACAATAACTACTATAAATGCGAATATTGAAACTAAGATTGTAAGAGGAGTTCTCCATTTTCCTAAATCAACTATTGTAGGTCTTGTAGATTTTCCACTCATAGTTATATATTGTTTCTTTCCAAGTACAAATGTTGAAAAATATAAAACTAAATTGGCAATTATCATTAAGAATACAGCAAGAGTAGTGGCATCAATAATACCTTCTTCATTTCCAATATGAACAAATTCAATTATTCTTGTTGTAACTGTATGAATTTGTCCTGGAGCACCGATGATTGATGGAATACCATAACAAGATGCAGCTGTTACGAAAACTAAAAGTCCCGCTGCTATTAAACTCGGTGTCATCATTGGAATTGTAACTGTAAATAATGTCTTTAAAGGACTAGCTCCTGAAATTCTCGCAGCTTCTTCTAGTGATGGATCCATTTTTTCCATAGCACGAGAAATTGTAATAAATGCATAAGGATAATAGAAACAAGTTAATACCCAAATCATTCCCCATACGCTGTAAATATTGAAAATCGGTTCGCTAAGTCCAAATATTTTTTGAATAAACATATTTAAACTACCAACTCTTGGATTTAAAAGTCTAAGCCAAGCCATGGCTCCTACATAAGGTGGAACCATATATGTAATTACAAACATAGTTCTAAATATTTTTTTACCATATAAATTTGTTCTTCCTACTAAAAAAGCTAGTGGAAATGCGATTAACATCCCAAAAAATGTAGTTGCAACCGCTGTAACAAGAGTATTTCTAATAGCTATAAAGTTTGCATCGTAGCTGTAAACTCTTTTAAAAGCCTCAAAAGTAAAACTTCCATTAGGAAATACGGATTTAACAAATAGATATAAAAGTGGGAAAACTTCAAAAATAAGTAAAAGTGCAACAATAGATAACATAATTATCCATTTTATATCTAATTTAAATTTTCTTTCTGTCTTTTGCATAAAATAAACCTTTCATTAACAAGAGGGAGTTTCCTCCCTCTGTTATATTTTTTTATTGTGAAATAATATTTCTTTAAATTCTAGAAAAATAATTATTTTTTACCGATTGTATCAGTGAACATCTTTCTTAGAGAATCTCTATCTTTTACCATTTGTTCCCAATTAACATTGATACTATTTCCTGTAATTTCAGAAGTTTTAATTGCATCGTATGGAACTTCAGGGAAATCTTTTAATACAGAATGCATCCAGCCTTTAACTATAAATTTTTGACCTTCATCTGATAAAAACCATTTTGAAATAGCTTCAGCAGCTTTTGTATTCTTATTTTCAGTTAATTTTTCATCTACAATCATAATTGGTGAAGGAACTACAATTGTTCCGTCTGTTGGATAAATAACTTCTAATGATGAGTTATCATCTTGTCTTTTCTTAAGAACTGATTCTTCAAGAATCATAAGTTCGTCCATTTCACCAGTTTCAAGTTTTGTTAAAGCAACACTACCAGCTTCGATAGCAACTTTTCTTTCAGCTAATTTTTTGAAATAATCTTCAGTATATTTATCTTTTAATCCACTGATTGCAGCTAGAGCTGTACCAGATTTTAATGGGTCTGACATAGAAATTTTTCCAGTAAGACTTTGTTTTTCAGCGAAATCTTTAAAACTTAAAGCTAAATCTTCTTTCTTAGTTTTTTCAGGATTATAAGCTAATACCATGTTAGAAATTCTAACTGGATACCAATATCCTTCTTTATCATATTCAAAAGCTAATTTATCTTTGTTATCGATATCAAATTTATGTAATACTTTCTTTTCTTTTAATTCATAAGCATATGAAGGTTCTGCAACCATTATAATATCACAAGCAAGTTTTCCTGCATCAATTTCACCAGCAATCTTTGTTTGTAATGTTCCAGTTCCACCTTGGAAAAATTCAATTTCGCAATTTGGGAATTTCTTCTTTAAAGCAGGTTTCATATTAGCAATAATATCTTCATACATTGAAGTATAAATTCTTACTTTTCCTGTAACTTCTTCATTTGCTTTCATATCCTTGCTTGCTTCTTCTTTCTTTTCAGTCTTTCCACCACAAGCAGTAGTACCAATCATTAATGCTGACAACATAAGCGCCAAAAATTTCTTTTTCATAAATCCTCCTAAATAGAAATGATATATTTAATTGAGTAATATCTCAAGATTAATTATATTCAAAATCTTTAAAAAAATCTATATATTTTAAGTCGTTTTTTAAAATAATTTTGAAATTTCAAACTTTAAAAAAGGGACTAATTTGTCCCTGTAAAAATATTTATCCCAATATGTTATTTTTTATTTAAAAATTACTATCTAAAAAAATAAATAAAAAAGAGAGAAAATTTATGAAAAATTGTCTCTCTTTTAAAAATTTTATTAATTTTTTGAAATAATTTAATAACAAAGCTTTGATATTTTGAAAACGATATAGAAAATCATTAACCTTCTATTTCATCCAATCATTAAACTTGTCCAATGTCTTTTTTCTGCCATTTTCAGTAACTTTAATGATGTCATTTTCAATATATACAAAATCTTTATTTAATATGTCTTTTAAAACTTTTTCAAATTTATTTTTTGCATAACATAAATGTTCATTAATTATTTGGATATTACATTCTGTACATTCTCTATCTGTATTTTCATGATTTATTAAATGTAGCATCATAGTAACTTCTGCAAATTCGTTTCTTTTTCTCTTCTCATTTATTATTTTTCTGATAATTCCATTTCTTGGTTCAAAAATGAAAACTAGGAAAAATATTATACCATTTACCACTGCAATTGTTCCTGCAATGGAAAGGTCATATAGATAAGCTGCATAAAATCCTAATACACTGCTTAAAACTCCTATAAACACACTAATAAATATCATTTTCTTTAAATCATGTGTTAAAAGATATGCTGTTGCTGATGGAACAACCATATAGGATATTACAAGTATTGATCCTACTGCATTAAATGCGCCAACAGTTGTAACAGATACCAAACTCATCAATGCATAGTAAATAACAACAGGTGTAAATCCAGAAATTATACTTAAGTTCTTGTCGAATGTAGAAATTTTTAACTCCTTGAAGAATACTCCAACAAAAACTAAATCAATTATGAAGATTACAGCCATTACAAAAATAACTTTTGACATCTCATATCCAAAAAATTCAATTCTTGGAATTATTGAAAACGCAACTTCTCCAACTAAAACAGAGTCAACATCAAGATGTACTCCTCTTAAAAATTTTGAAATCAAAATTATCGCAATACTGAATAAAAAAGGAAATACAAGACCTATTGATGAATCTTCATGCAATGTTGTCTTTTGATTAATAAGTTCAGTTAAAAATACTGTAAATATTCCAACTAGTCCTGCTCCAATAATTAGTAATGGACTTGTTAAATCTTTGGTAATAAAAAAAGCAATTACAATTCCAAGTAAAATAGTATGTGTTATAGAGTCAATCATCATGGACATTTTTCTAAGAATTAAAAATGGTCCTAATAATGAACAAGCGGCAGAAACTAAACTAACAGCTAATAAAATCTCTAATTGTCTCATCTAGTACCTCCTTGCAAAGTTCTCTTTCTTTTAAACACAATTCCTTTTTTTGGTGAAAATAATACACTAAAAAAAACAATCAAACTTGCAACTATTGTTATGACTGGTCCAGTTGAAAGTCCTTTATAGTACATACTTATAAAAGAACCTACAATTCCAGAAAATGCACCAAAAATTCCTGATAAAATCATCATTACATTGAATTTATCAGTCCATTGTCTTGCTGCAACAGGAGGCGCAATAAGCATTGTACTCATAAGAATTACTCCTACTGATTGAATTCCCATAACTATTGAAATTACAAGTAAAACTATAAGAATTCCTGTCATTACATTTATTGAAAATCCCTTTGTTTGTGCAAATTCCGGATCAAAAGAAAATAGTTTTAGCTCTTTCCATAATAATAAAATCACACACAATACTACAATAATTATTCCAATTAAAAAATATATATCCTTTTTTAAAAAAGCAGCAGCTTGTCCAAATATAAATTTATCAAGTCCAGCTTGATTGGTATTTGCTTTTCTTTGAATTAAAGTTAATAACACAATACCAAGTCCAAAAAATGTGGATAAAACTATCGCCAATGCGCTATCAAATTTTACTTTAGATTTTAAATCTATCCCAAAAATAAGTAGTGCAGCAATAACTCCTGCTAAAAAAGCTCCAAAAAGTAAAAATTCCAAATTTTTAATTCCAAGAACCATAAAGGCAATACAAACTCCAGGTAATGTTGAATGGCTGATTGCATCACATATAAGCCCTTGTTTTTTTACCGTAACATATACTCCCATAATTCCACTTAATAAGCCTAAAAGACCAGACCCAAGAGCTATCATAACAAAAGTATAGTCGGTAAGTAAATCTAAAATTTCGTTCATAATCTATACCCTATATGCCTTATTTATATTTTCTTCTGTAAAAACATCCTTAACTGAACCAGATGTGATAACTAATTTATTTAAAAGCACAACCTCATCAAAATATTCCTCAACAGTTCTTAAATCGTGATGAACAACAATGATTGTCTTTCCATTATCTCTAAGTTCCTTTAAAATCTTCATTATTTCTTTTTCTGTTTTAGCATCAACACCTTTTAAAGGCTCATCTAAAAAATAAATTTCACTATCTTGAACTAATGCTCTCGCTAAAAAAACTCTTTGTTGTTGACCACCTGAAAGGTCGCTAATTTGTCTTTCAACATAATCTTCCATTCCTAATTTCTTTAAAGACTCCAAAGACAACTCTTTTTCTCTCTTTCCAGGTCTCTTAATCCAACCAAGTTTTCCATAAGTTCCCATCAAAACTACATCCAAAACATCTGTTGGAAAATCCCAATCTACTGATTCACTTTGTGGAACATAAGAAATATCTTTTCTAAATTCCTTATATGTTTTACCAAAAAATGAAATCTTTCCAGATGAAGTTGGAATTAAATTCAACATCGCTTTTAGTAAAGTTGACTTACCAGCACCATTTGGTCCCATAATTGCAGTTAATTTTCCCTTTTTTATATCCAAATCAACATCCCAAACTACAGGTTTTAAATAGTAAGCTATGGTTAAATCTTCAACTTTTACTGCTATTTCGTCCATTTTATTCCTCCAAATAATAAAAAAATCTCCTAATATAAGTATATATATTTAGGAGATTTTTTTCAAGTTTTATTTTAAAGCATCAACTATTGTATCTATATTGTATTTAAACATTGAGATATAAGTATTTTCCTTTGTATTATCATCTCCCAATGAGTCAGAATATAATTCTCCACCTATCTTAACATCATGACCTTTTGCCTTACAAGATTCAACTAAAGATTCAATTGTTTTCTTAGGAACAGAAGATTCAACAAAAACAGCTTTTATTTTTGATTCAACTAAAAAATCAGATAGTTTTTTAATATCAGCTGCACTAGCTTCTGATTCTGTACTAATTCCTTGTATAGCTTCTACTTTGAAACCAAATTCTTTCGCAAAATAATTAAAAGCATCATGAGCAGTAACTAATACTCTTTGATTTTCTGGTAATTCTGAAACTTTTTTCTTTATATATTCTGAAAGTTCATCAAGCTCTTTTTCATATTTAGCAAGATTCTTATCAATTTCTTCAGCTTTTGAACTATCTGCTTTCTTTAAACCTTCAGCAACATTTTTTGCAGCTATCTTCCAATTTTGAACACTGAACCAAATATGTGGATCATTAGGACCAGCACCTTCTTCATCCCATGGAAGCAATTTATCTGATGGTATATTTTTTGCTGCAGTAACAACATTTTTATTTTGTTTTTCTAAGCCTTGTAGTATTTCTCCCATTTGACCTTCTAAATGTAATCCGTTAACTACAACGACATCTGCTTTTTCAAGTTTATCTACATCTCCAGCAGTTGGTTTATACAAATGAGGGTCTACTCCCGCTTTCATCATTCCTTCTACTTCAAAATTATCTCCACCAATTTGTTTTACCAAATCTGTTAACATTGTACTTGTAGCAATAACTTTTTTCTTTGAAGTCTTTTGCTCCGTTTTATTATCAACATCCTTAGATTTATTTGCTTCTTTTTTTGTACATGCTCCTAAAATACCTACAGAAAGTACTAGAGCAAGTAATAACATAAATTTCTTTTTCATTTTTTTCCTCCTAAAAATACCGTTAAGAGTTTTTTTATCTCTTACCATTATATATTACCATATTTTTTAATTAATAACAATAATTATTATTAAAATTATAAAATTTTTTTAATTTTTTATATATTATAGATATACCTTAAAAAATAAATTCAAATAAGAACCCCACCCTTCCTCGATGCTTTGCATCGGGTGGGTGCCCGAGAACCTTGTTACTTCGTAATAAAAAAATAGTTGAGGATTTCCTCAACTATTTTAAAATTTTATTTATTTTTTTCTCTTTTTCTTGAAAACATATAATCCGCCTACTAATGACATAAATGTAGTTAATAGTGATTCCCCACCTACCGATGTCTTTGGTAATCTATTATTTGTATTTCTTGAATCTTGAGAAACATTTGGTTTTCCGTTTAAACCTTTTAATGCATTTACTAAATCTTCTTTAGCTTTATCAACTTCTTTTTGATTTGCATTTGGATTATTTAATACGTCTTTTGCTTTTTGTAAAGCATCATCGTATTTCTTCTTAGCATCTTCTGAAGCATTCTTGTATTCGTCTGAACCTTTTACAGTATCTTCTTTATCTACTTCTGATTTTAAAGAGCCTTTATCAGTTTCTTTTCCATCCAAATCGCCTTTAGCTTCTTCTAAGTCTTTTTTAGCCTTATCTACTTCTGCTTGTGTTGCATCTGGGTCATTTAATACTTCTTTTGCTTTGTCTAATGCATCATCATATTTCTTTTTAGCATCTTCTGAAGCATTTTTATATTCATCTGAACCTTTTACATTATTTTCTTTGTCAGCTTCCGCTTGTAAAGCATCTTTATTTGTTGGTTGACCATCTAAAGCATTTTTTGCATCTTCTAAGTCTTTCTTAGCTTTATCAACATCTGCTTGACTTGCATTTGAATCAGCCAATACATCTTTTGCTTTTTGTAGAGCATCGTCGTATTTCTTCTTAGACTCATCTGTTGCATTTTTATAAGAATCAGAATCTTTTACATTATTTTCCTTATTAACTTCTGCTTGTAAATCATTTTTATCTGTTTCTTTACCATCTAAAGCATCTTTTGCATCTTCTAAATCCTTCTTAGCTTTATCAACTTCTGCTTGTGATGCATCTGGATCGGCTAATACATCTTTTGCTTTTTGTAAAGCATCATCGTATTTCTTCTTAGCTTCTTCAGTACCATTCTTGTATCCATCAGAATCTTTTACATCATTTTCTTTATCAGCTTCAGATTTTAAAGCGTCCTTATTTGTTGGTTGACCATCAAGAGCATTTTTCGCATCTTCTAAGTCTTTTTTAGCTTTATCTACTTCTGCTTGACTTGCACCTTCTTTTTCATCAACCTTTTTAGCTTCTTCTAAAGCCTTATCATATGCTTCTTTCTTTTCATCAGTTGCATTTTTGTACTTGTCGTCAGCTTTAGTTGCTGGATCTTTTGCAATTTCTGCCTTTAATGCATCTTTATTTGTTGGTTGACCATCAAGTGCATTTTTCGCATCTTCTAAATCTTTCTTAGCTTTGTCAACTTCTGCTTGAGTAGCTCCTTCTTTTTCATCAACTTTCTTTGCTTCTTCTAAGGCTTTGTCATATGCTTCTTTCTTCTCATCAGTTGCATTTTTGTACTTGTCATCAGCTTTAGTTGTTGAATCTTTTGCAATTTCTGCCTTTAATGCATCTTTATCAGTTGGTTGTCCATCAAGTGCATTTTTCGCATCTTCTAAGTCTTTTTTAGCTTTGTCAACTTCTGCTTGAGTAGCTCCTTCTTTTTCGTCAACTTTCTTTGCTTCTTCTAAGGCTTTATCATATGCCTCTTTCTTTTCATCAGTTGCATTCTTGTACTTATCATCAGATTTAACATCAGTTTCTTTTGCTATCTCAGCTTTTAAAGCGTCTTTATCAGTTGGTTGTCCATCTAGAGCTGCTGCTGCATTTGCTAAATCTTCTTTTGCTTTATTTACTTCTGCTTGTGTTGAACCTTCTTTTTCATCAACCTTTTTCGCTTCTTCTAAGGCTTTATCATATGCTTCTTTCTTTTCGTCAGTTGCATTTTTGTACTTGTCATCAGCCTTAACTGTTGGATCCTTTGCTATTTCAGCTTTAAGAGCATCCTTATTTGTAGCTTGACCATCAAGTGCTGCTGCTGCATTTGCTAAATCTTCTTTTGCTTTATTTACTTCAGCTTGTGTTGCTCCTTCTTTTTCGTCAACTTTCTTTGCTTCTTCTAAGGCTTTATCATATGCTTCTTTCTTTTCGTCAGTTGCATTCTTATACTTATCATCAGCTTTAGTTGTTGGATCTTTTGCAATTTCTGCTTTTAATGCATCCTTATCAGTTGGTTGTCCGTCAAGCGTACCTGCTGCGTCTTCTAAATCTTTCTTAGCTTTGTCAACATCTGCTTGACTTGCATTTGAATCAGCTAATACATCTTTTGCTTTTTGTAGCGCATCATCGTATTTTTTCTTAGATTCTTCTGTTCCATTTTTATAAGAATCAGAATCTTTTACATTATTTTCCTTATCAACTTCAGATTGTAAATCATCTTTATTTGTTGGTTGACCATCTAAAGCATTTTTCGCATCTTCTAAATCTTTCTTAGCTTTATCTACTTCTGCTTGACTTGCATTTGAATCAGCCAATACATCTTTTGCTTTTTGTAATGCATCGTCATATTTCTTCTTAGATTCGTCAGTAGCATTCTTGTAATTATCAGAACCTTTAACGTCATTTTCCTTATTAACTTCAGATTGTAAATCATCTTTGTTAGTTGGTTGTCCGTCAAGTGCATTTTTCGCATCTTCTAAGTCTTTCTTAGCTTTATCTACTTCTGCTTGTGATGCTCCTTCTTTTTCGTCAACTTTCTTTGCTTCTTCTAAGGCTTTATCGTATGCTTCTTTCTTTTCGTCAGTTGCATTCTTATACTTATCGTCAGCTTTAGTTGTTGGATCTTTTGCTATTTCTGCTTTTAAGGCATCCTTATCAGTTGGTTGACCATCAAGCGCTGCTGCTGCATTTGCTAAATCTTCTTTTGCTTTATCAACTTCTGCTTGTGATGCTCCTTCTTTTTCGTCAACTTTCTTCGCTTCTTCTAAGGCTTTATCGTATGCTTCTTTCTTTTCATCAGTTGCATTCTTATACTTATCGTCAGCTTTAGTTGTTGGATCTTTTGCTATTT
>ERZ773018.1064-NODE-1064-length-15135-cov-57.474536_pt1 | contig 15135 bp, 13 predicted proteins | sample MGYA00580840_ERZ773018 | MGnify/ENA primary metagenome ERZ773018 (study PRJEB29015, sample SAMEA2738125) | human oral metagenome | biome: human oral; feature: human-associated habitat; material: saliva | place: China | collected 2256 ... | reverse complement strand
AGTTGTGTCGTTCTATCCTCAAAACTTCCAGTTTGAGAGTATTCTAACCTTACTAGCTTGTCTGTTAATACAGAAATTCGATAAAACTCTCCCTTAAAAATTTTCAATTTGTTTCCCTCCTTTTAGTAAGTTGCTTTACTTTATCAAACATTTTATTCGTTATCATTACATTCATCAATCCGCAAAAAGCAAGGCCCCCAAATGTAAATACGTAAATAGCTGTTAAAACCCGTTCTGGACTACTGAAACTCATATACAGTACAGAAATATTAAATAAAACCAACATGATAGCTTGTATTGGATTTAAAATACAAATTAATACGCTATTTACAATACTATTTTTTAGATTATCTTTAAATAGACCAATATAGGGAAAAATAACACTCATCAAAAGTATTATAACAAATAAAAAGGGCAACACTAACAATAAACTATACTCTGAAAATAAACTTGAATAGCCCCAAAGACAATAGTTCACATATAAAAGTAATTCTATTAGGAGGATAAACAACCAAATAAAAGTTGATTGTTTAAAATTTTGTCTAAAGATCCGAAAATAATGATAAGCAATATCGGTATCTTTACCTTTTAAAATACGATACCACATTGTCGTAAGAGAAGTTAGTGATGCCCCAATTGTAACTATTGGAATACAACTAACAATAAATAGAGTATTTAAAATAATTAAATCTGTCAAAAAAGTTAAAATTCTAACCATTTTTCCATCTAATGAAAATAATTTTTGCATAATAGATATCTCCATAAAATCAATCGTCTTAACTCTATATTTTAGAATGTCAGTTGCACAAAAATATTACCTAAATTATTTAAAAAACATTTCCAAATTTCTTTAAAAATTAGAATAAAGGAAGCGAGATAATTTGATGTTATCAGTCTCACTTCCTGTAATTAGCTAGTCCCTTGTTTATACAACCAAGAGTTCATATAAAGTATTACTCTTTGACTTCTTTTTGGTAACGATTATATGCTTCCTGTTGAATCTTCATAAATTCGTCCAATCCCATATTCTTAAGAGTTTCTTTGTATGAGTCCCATTCTTTTTCTATGCCACCTTCAACTACCCATTTAGATGCTTGTTGTTTGACATAAGATTCAATACTCACATAGATTGATGATAATTTATTAAGTTCTTCTTGTGAATAAATCACATTAGGGTAAGCTGGCAACGCAAATTGTTTCAAATCTTGGTCCATCTTCAATTTCAATCCATCACCTTGTGTTTGATCAATTTCTACGCGACTATTGATATCATCGCTTACGTATTTAGGACCAAAATCTCGAAGTGAATTAATCCATGCATACTCATCGGCTGATTTACCATCTTTAGGAGGTAACACTTTAAACTTATCACCATTCTTTTCAGTAGCTATTCCAAATGATCCATAGAAATTCTGAATACTTGCTTCATCTGTATATAATTTATCCAACCATTTCAATAATTTAGCAGGGTTTTTGCTCTTATTTGTAATCAAAATTTCATTGCGACCGTAGTTGTAATGATCTGGATCAGAAAAGACATATTGTTTTCCATCCATACCTTTTAAAGCAGGTAGAGCAATATACTCACTTGAATGTAATCCAAACGTTGCATCTGCTGTCCAACCACTAGAAACACCTACTCTAGATACTCCCTTATCCATACGTTTCGCAACACTCATAGAGGTATCTTCTGTAAAGATTTCCGGATCAATCAAACCTTTTTTATAAGCTTCATGCATTGCTGCAATCCCTTGTTTATAACTTTCCTCTGTACGAAGGTAGACTGGTTTTCCATCTTTTACAGACATTTCATATGTATTATCTGCACCTAAACGATTATTGAACGGAAGAATATATGAAAATGTTGGATCAAAGTTTCCTGCTCCGAATGGAATTTCATCAGAAGCGTCTCCATTTCCGTTCGCATCTTTATCCTTAAATTCTTGTAGTACTTTTACTAAATCATCATAAGTTTCTGGAACTTTTAATCCTAGATTATCTAGCCACTTTTTATTAATAAATAGCTGATTTGCTACAGTAGGGCGCATCGGTAATTTTTTAGGTAGGCTGTAGATATGACCATCTGGCGAAGTAATCATAGCCTTAATCTTAGGCTCTTTTTCCATAGCCTTAGTTAAATTTGGCATGTTTTCCTTGATTAAATTTTCCAATGGAATAAATAAAGATTGGTTCTGAGCAATTTCTGAATCTGTAAAAGCATTTGAACCTAAAAATGCATCTGGTAAATCTCCGCTAGCAACCAAAACAGATTTCTTATCTGCCCAATCTGCCGCTACAAGTGTATCCCATTTTACATCGATACCTGCTTCCTTGGCAGAATCTGTTAGAAAACCTTTATGATAATCTTCTCCCCAGTCAGACCAACGAACAGTTGTGATTTTATAAGAATCTTCTCCAGACTTATCGTCCTTATTCGCATTATTGGAATTTGCACAGGCTGTTAAGCCAGCAAGGGTAACTGTTCCTAAGAACAAATATGTAAATGATTTATTTTTCATGTTTTTCTCCTATTCTTTCAAGGCGCCAATCATTACACCTTGATTAAAATATTTTTGAACAAAGGGATATAGCAACATAATCGGAGCGGTTGAAATAACAATTGCTGCATATTTCATCATATCAGCTTTGATACGAAGATCTGATGCCACTTCTCCTGTTGCTTGCGATTGTAACATTTGATTACTAATTAGTAAACGTCGTAAAATTAATTGCAATGGCTGTAAATTTTCATTCGTTAAATAAATTAAAGCATTAAACCACGAATTCCAAATACCAACTGCAGTCCAAAGTCCAATAACTGCTATAATAGCTTTTGATAACGGAACGACTATCTTAATAAAATAACGAATTGTACCACAGCCATCAATTTGCGCAGCCTCCCACATCCCGTCTGGAATACTATTATTAAAGAAAGTTCTAGCAACAATAATATTGTATGATGAAACTGCAAAAGGTATTACCATTACCCAAAATGTATCAATCAAGCCTACATTCTTTACTGTTAAGTAGGTAGGAATCAAGCCACCTGATACAAACATAGGGATTATGTATAGAATACTCATCCACTTTCTACCAACTAATTCTTTTCTAGATAAAGCATAACCAGCTGGAATATTGACTACTAAAGCAACTAAGGTTCCAACAACAGTATATAAAATTGTATTTAAATAGCTACGTAAAAATAAAGGTTGTTGAATAAGACGTAAATATCCATCAAATTTCCATTCTCTTGGAATAAACCATACCTTCCCGTTTGCAACATCTGAAGGATTACTAAAAGATGCAATCACTACAAACCATAACGGATAAACAATTAACAGGATAAGGAAAATTGCTAAACCATAGGTAACTATATCAAATAATAATTCAGAGTTTGTTTTTCTTGATTTATGAAACCATTTCACCTTGAGCACTCCTTCCTTTAAAAAAGACCCGTTCTAGTATATCTTTTCGAGAACCAGTTAACAGATAACAAAATTATTAGATTGACTACGGTGTTAAATAACCCTATAGCTGTCGAATAACTATACTGAAAATTCACCATACCAACTTTATAAACATAGGTCGAAATTATCTCACTTCCTGCTAAATTAAGAGGATTCTGTAATAGTAACACTTTCTCAAACCCTACACTTAATAAACTACCTGCTCTTAATATTAATAAAATCATAGCAGTCGGCAAAAGTAATGGTAATTCTATATGCCGAATTTTTTGTAATCTAGAGGCACCATCCATAGTTGCAGCCTCATAATATGTAGGATCAATTGCAGAAAGCGCTGCTAGATAAATAATACTATCCCAACCAATATGTTGCCATACATCACTCCAAACATAAACACCTGCAAAATTACTAGGTTTTGATAAAAAATCTGGAATAGTGATTCCAACAGACTTAAATACATTCGCCAACAAACCACTAGTAGGAGATAAAAATAAGATGATCATCCCACACATAACCATTGTAGAGATAAAATGAGGCAAGTAAGTTGTCACTTGAAATATTTTTCTAAATTTCCCAACTCTTAACTGATTACTAATGATAGCTAGTATAATAGGCAAGGGGAATCCTACTACAATACTATAAAGTGAAATTTTTAATGTATTGAACATAGTTGTCCCGAATTGGAATGATGAGAAAAATTGAGTAAAGTACTTAAATCCTACCCACTGACTAGCAAAGATACCATTGGCTGGTGAATAGTCTTTAAATGCAATAATTAGTCCCAACATGGGAATATAGGAAAATAAAATTAATAGCAATATTGAAGGAAAAAGTAATATATATAACGGAATACTATGCTTTAATTTTATTTTATGAAGTTGAGATGCTACTTTCATTTTTTTCCTCCTATTTGATTTTCTACGATTATTTTACACCATATAGAATTCCCTTAATAGAACTTTTTGGACCAGGTTTATCAATTTTTCAGTTTTTTAATTTTAAAAACTATTACTTTTCCGACATCTTGATAAAACATATCTGTTTTGTTACATGATATCATATTTTCAAAGTGCTATAATTTTAATAGGAGAATAGTATATGAAATTAAATCACGATTTATCAAAAAAACATTCCATTCATTTTTTCTTTAAACTCCTACTTGTACTACTATTGATAAATATTTTAATCAATATTGCTATGAGTAACATAACCAGAAATTTTATTAAAAACCAAAATATAGTACACCTACGTAGTTCAATTGAAATTTATGCTGACTCTGTTAATGAGAAATTGCATTCTGTAGAACGCTTTATGTACTCAACAATAACGCATAATGAATCTTTAGAGAAATTAAATCATGTACAAACGTTTCTTGACTATCAAGAAGATCTCAAAAAAGTTCAAACTAGCTTTGCAGAGTTTGAATATCAAAATGAAACTCATATGACATTCTTATTAGAAACCGATAGTACTGATTATTTTATAAATGTCTCCAATCTTTATATTCCATATGAAGATTATCTACTGTTAAAATCAAATCTAAAATCATTGCGTAGTGATATAAGTGACCGTAAATGGAAAAATGTAACTACTAAAAACAGCGAATACTTAGTTAAATCTGTTCATTACGAAGGAAAAATCATTTATGCCGTCATATCTTCAGAAGATATCCTAAAACCTCTAAGAAAACTTAATATTGGAAATAATGGTAAACTTTCTCTAAAAGAGCCTAACAATATCCCCTCCGAAAACTACCTGATTCATGCTCAAAATGAAAAAACACATTTACCTTTCGATATTTATGTTTTAGTCGATTATGCCGAAGTCTTTAGAAATATCACACTCTTAGAAGTATTTTTATCAGCTGTTCCTATTATTATCACCATTTTATCAATCATCATTATCCTGTATATTCGTCAGTGGATGATTAAACCTATAACAAGACTCACTGAACGACTCTCTCAACTCGGAGACTCCATCCCCCCTTCTGAATTTTTTATATCTGAAGGTATACTAGAAATTGATAAGGCAAATGATAAACTTAATAAAGTAATATTTGACATGCAAGAATTAAAAATACGAGAATACCATTCACAACTAGAACTTAAGAAGATTGAACTTAATTATCTTAAGAACCAAATTCGTCCGCATTTCTACTTAAATATGTTATCAATGATTCATAGTATGCTTCAAACAAAAAACTATAAGGAAATTGAAGAGTTAACTATCCTAACTTCAAATTATCTCCGTCATTTATTTATGGCTAATCAAGATTTTTCAGAACTCAAAGATGAAGTTCAGCATATTAAAGATTATTTAGAAATACAACGAATTCGATATGGAAATAGCATCTACTTTTCACTAAACTACAATGATGACCTACAAAATACTCTTGTCCCATCATTACTGTTACAAACATTTATTGAAAACACAATCAAACACGGTTTTTCATTTCAGGATTTATTTACAATTTTGCTATCGATAAAAAAAGTAAAAACTGAGGACTCAGATTATATTCAGATTTGTATCGAAGATAATGGTCCAGGTTTCTCTGAAGAAATTTTATCAAAACTAAATCAGAAACAGTCTCTAATAACAGAAGATGGACATCATATCGGGATAACAAACACCATCGAACGTTTAAATCTTCTCTATCCCAACGACTATACTATTACATTTGAAAATAATGAAGAAGGTGGAGCTAAAATTCTTTTACTCATTCCATACAAGATTATAGACGGAGGTTATAATGAACATCTTATTAGTTGATGACGATCGCTTTATCATTGAGGCTTTACGAGAGAAAATAAATTGGGCTAAACTACACATTGACACTGTTTATGTTGCCTATAGCCTCACTCAAGCTCAAAATATTATTAGAGAGAATCCTATTGATCTCATGATAAGCGATATAGAAATGCCTCAAGGTAGTGGCCTCGAACTCTTATCTTGGATTAGAAATGAAAAATATGATATAAAAACAATTTTTTTAACTAATTACGCCGACTTCAACTATGCTCAAAAAGCAATTGAATTGCAAAGCTTTGAATACTATCTAAAACCCATTAACTTTGAAAAATTAGAATTTATTATTCAAAAAGCCATTAGTAAAATTGAGAATCATAACTCAAACGGGAAAAATGATGCACTTTTACAAATAGAAGATAATTTCTGGTATGATTACCTTAGAAAACCTCAAATTTCTCGCATTGATGAGCTAGAAAATATAGCAAGCAAACAAGATTTTATTCTTCAAAAACACCAGTATTTTTTTCTTGCAGTTTTAACAATCAATCTTAATGAAGAAGATTATTCTGCAGAAACTCCATCATGGACTTCTCAACTAAAAAGAGAACTTCAAAGAATTTCACAACCTTCTTATAAGCTGATAAGTCTATTCAAGATGGAAAGCCAGGTTGATCAATATGTTTGTCTCTTTAGAGTAGACTCATCCAAACGTAGTGACAAATTGGCATATGAGATTCATTCTCAAATTTCTAATAACTTTAGTAAATACTCAAACATTATATATAAGAGTTGCCATAAAATATCCGATATTTTATTTCATACCAAAGAACTCTACACTTATAATGAACAATATGTTTCTTATTGGAATACTATTACATGTGTTCCACATAGTTTTCCAACTTCCTTTAAAACAGAAACTCTTTCAATTACTTTTTTAGATAGCTTAAGTGAATACGAATTAAGAGAAAAAATTAATTCACTTGCCTATAATTCTCAAATTCCTACTTTCACACTACAACAAATTTTACTAGATTGGACTCAACAAATAGGAATATATCTAGATCAAAATGGAATTTCAGCTCATAAATTATTCCAAAACAGCACTCATGATTTCCTATTCCAACGACGCTTTCATTCAATTGAATCTTTCCAGGATTACTTTGATTATTACTGGTCACATGCTAAGAAATTTGCAACAAACATTGAAAACCAAAAAAATAGTATTCAACGCATTGTCGAATACATAGATCATCACTACTATGAGGATATAAATCGTTCTATATTAGCAGATATGGTTTATCTCAGCGCAGATCATTTAGCTAGAATTTTTAAAAAAGAAACTGGAGAAACTCTTGTTAAATATATAACGGATAAGCGCATTAATGCTGCTAAATCTCTCCTATCTCAAACAAATATCTCAATATCACAAGTATCTTGTCAAGTAGGGTATGATAATTATTCTTACTTTACTAAAATTTTTAAACAAAGGACTGGACTTTCTCCTGGAGATTACCGTAAAACTTATCAAAACAAAATGTAAGCAATCTAAATCATGGAAATGATAAGTAAAATTCAAGGTCTGTAGTAATTTTTGAAATTCTACAGTTTTTCCAAAGATAGCTCCATAAACTTATTTGAAATTGCTGATAAGGTAACTTCTTAAAAAGTCAGTTTGAGAAAAACATCCAGTAAATATTTCTAGGATAAAACGTATACTATCAAGCTGTTATTGTACTGACCCCCAAAAGTTAGACAGAAAAAATCTAACTTTTGGGGTGCAGTTCAAAGAAACCTGATAATATGCGTTTTATTATGGAAATATTTCTTATTTTCTCTATTTCTAATGACTTACTTCAGCTTCTTACCTCTTAGAAAGAGCAACAAAAATATGAACTAGCAAAGTTTGGCATCATCAGTAATCCAGAACAATTTGTTTTTTACATATATCGATACAAAAGGAAACATCAACAAGCCTTTACATTCTGACTATCTAAACAATAAAATGAAAAGCATTAGAAAGCGACATAAAGAACTGGCACATGCTACACCTCATAAACTGCGACATACAGGAGCGACACTTGCCAAACAAGCAGGAATGAGCTTAGAAGCTATTTCTGAAGCTCTAACACATAGTGATACTATTACAACTAAGACTTATGTTAATACTTCAAACATAGTTCCATTGTCTGCTGAACAAGTTGCCTACCAACATCTTAAAAATAAGTAGAGTAATTTTAGGGCAAACTTTTTTAGAAAGTATAGAAAAAAGCACCCATAGGGTAAATCCTTGAGTGCTTTGAAACGTCGATATAATCGGATTGATTAACGTTTACTAAATTGTGATGCTTTACGAGCTTTCTTAAGACCTGGTTTGATAAAAATGTATTTCAGTATATTTCAGAATTGCTCTATGATGGTAGTTTATACTATTTCTATTCTTTTGTAATTTGAAAAAATTTGATTATAATTGATGAAATAAGGGAATATCTGTTATATTGTAATTAATTTTGCTAACAAATAAATTTTCCACCAATAATAGAAAAACAATAACAAATTCATTCAGCTTTTACATAACTTAACATTTTTATGGAACTTAACTTGATATTTTTTGATAATATCTATCTATATGGAATTTTTGATAAACTAATATCTATTTCTGGATCCAAATAATTAATATACGGCCCAATAAAATCAATTTCTATTGCTTTAGGCCCAATAATAACCTCACTATATTTACTAGAATCATTATCTACATCACTCAAATATGTATACAAAAATGGAAATGGGTAACCTTCTTTCTCTCTACATTCAATCTCAAATTTTAAATTATCAGGATCAGAAAGTACAATTCTATACTCCTCTTCATAAGAATAGTCGACCGTTTTAAATAAAAAACTTATATCTTGTTGAATATTAGAAATAATCTCAGGATATTTGTCCTTTCTACTTCCTTTTATTTCTTTGCATGTTTTTTTCAAGTCTTCTAACATACTTTTTAATGATGTCTCATCTGGTTTGTCCATATGACTTACATGTACTTCACCATCTGTACTAAGATAACAAACTCGATAGATATCTGCTTGAGAATCAGAAACTATTTTTTCTAAAAAATTATTCTTCAATCTGATAAAGGCACCTTCCCCATTGTCCCCATATTGTTGCCACATTGGAAGAATGTCAACATTCGGTGTGAGACTCATCATATAAATATGGGATGGTAAAAAATCCTTCTGATGATATGAACTATCTAAAAAGTTCGTGAGTACTTTTCCTTCCAACGGATCATTCATTAATCTAGAATTTGTTAGCCTTAAGTAATCACCTTTGTCCTGACTAGTTAAATCTTCATTGTTTATACTATCATCATTTCTCATTTTTTGAAAAATTTTATTCTTTTGATTCTCTAACAAAATTTTTAGTGTAGACATTGAAGTATAATGTCCTAAGTAGATTTTCTTTTCTTGTAAAAAATTTCTATCGATTTTTAAAAAACTTTTAATACTTTCAATTTTTTCATAAGCTTGATTAACAAACTCATCAAATTTTAATAGTTTCTTTTTTATAGACTCACTTGTATATTTATTTTTAATTTTTTCTATAATTTCTTCGAAATCCGAATATTCTCCTTTTCCTTCATAAATATGTTTTTGGATAAAATCTAAGAAGTCCTCAACTAACATTACAGAACTAAGGTTATCAAAAAAACTATCATAAAGTATTTTATAATCTATAGCAAATTTATTATTCTCATATAATTTTTTCGATTCAGATAACATCAAATAATTTGCATCACTATCTGTATTAAATATTAGAGATGATAGGTCACATAAAAATTTCGCAACAGTACCTATTTTATTTTCTGAAAATTTTTCACTTCCATAATCGTTCAAAAAATTATCATAGTTTTCTTTTGTAAATATAATATCTCCAAGTCTATCAAAAAATTTCTCATGTCCTTTGCCAGAATGTTTCAAAAACTTATAGTAGAATAGATTTGTTCCAAGTGAATATACCTTTTTTTCGAGATTAAATTTCTCGTAATTCTGATATTCACCTGGTAATAGATAATCATAATCAGTATCTTCTAAAAAAAACAAATGAAGCAAACCAAGAATTCTAATTCTCAATCCATTATCATCTCTAAGATATAAATATAGAACAAAATTTCTCATTTGATCCTTTTCTTCTTTAAAGAAAAAACAAAAAGTGGCACCATATTTATCGTCATAAGTAAAGTTCTCCTGAGTAGCATCTTTTTCAGCAAAATATATTTTAGTAGACATATAACGTTAGCTCCTTTGTATTAGTATTTCATTAATTTTATTATACATCATTTTATAATATTAATAAAGTCAACTTTAATAATATTAATCGCAATTTATTTATAAAATAAAAAATCTTATTAAAAAAATGAATTTCCGAAAAATAAGTATTTTCCTGAAAGAAGTTGATTGTTCATTATAGTACAAAGCGTATTTTACTTTATAAACACTTGTAGTGTGATTTAATTTATCAAAGGGGAAATAAATGAACAATTTTGAATATGGCTTACCCGTAGCTTAGCTAGTAGAATTTACCGAATCTTTAAATGAATCTTTAGACTTTAAAAAATTTGATGTAACTTCAGATAGTCTAAATTTAATACCAAGTATAGAAAACTATAGACTAGATAATAAGATCAAGGACAATCTATCTAGCTTCCTGCCTTATTGACAATTGAAAAGCAATAAAAGTCGATTGATTTTAACTTAAACTATCCGGATGATTGCTTGGGCATAGTATCATTTAATAGCAGAAACTACATTGATGCAGACTTATTACAGTAATCTCATTAATAAATGGATTAACGATGCTAAGATTATTGAAATGAAGTTAACCTACTTCTTCGTCAGATAACAAAAGAAAAATTTGAACCAGTAACAATCTAACTTCAATCTTATGCAAAAGAAATTTAGCATACTAACGTTACTCCCCAAAATAGAGTTAACTATCTCACTATTTATTGACCGATTCAGATTGGTCTTGATTTCTGTAATCTTCGTCTAAATTATAAATTTGTTTAGCTTTAAGAAATCTCTTATCATCAATTATTTTATTTCTATTTTCACACTCCTCTTTAATTAGATCAATTACTATTTTCGATATACTTTCAAAATTTTCTTTTTTAGTTTCATTCTTAGATAATCTTGGTGAATTTTTTTGTGCCACATAATAACGATTGCTACCTTTAGCTTGTATTAACTCTAGAAGTTTTTTTGACTGACCATTTTCAAATTTGTACGGAATAAATATACCTTCATCCTTATCTTTTACCATTGGTAAAAAGGAGCTTTCTTTGTTTCCAACACAAGTATATAAATGTTCATTATCATGCTCAGAAATTGTTCCGTCACCTGGCAAGTTAGGAAGATGATGCTTTACTACATTTTCATTAAAAATTTGACTACAAAGATTCTCCTCGAATCGTTCATTTTTATTCGGCCACTCATAGATTTCTTTAGCTTTTAGGATTGTATCTATTTCAACTATTTTAGGGTTCTCTTTCGTTGGAGCAACAAATACTAAATAAACTTCTTCTTTTTCTTTATTAATCTTCTGACGAATTTCTGCGGATAAAGCATGATTGGCATGGCAAAAAGAATACAAGAAATTTTTATTCCAAATAAAAGGATCTTCATTATGTTTTTCATTTTTAAAACCATCAAAACTAATACCGTATACTTCATTTTCAATTTTTAATTTTTGTTTCTCACGAAGTGGGTGTCCAATAAATACAATGTTAATCTCATCATAATTTTTCTTTTTTTCCTCGTTATCTCTAACAGTATCCATATATCTCCTATCTTGCAAATCACATACTATAATTTTAATCTCTAGTAGATATTTTATCACACTCATTAAAAGGATGCTCGATACTGTCAATGTTTTTCTGAAATATTGAGAAATCCAAAAACACCTCGTACAATCCATACGAGATGTTTTCATTCCTACCCCACGCTCTAAATCTCTTTCAATTTTTCGAGATAGGCGGTTAATTCTGCTTGTGCTTCTGGTGTTGTGCATACCAGTTGGCTGCGCATGTGTGCGAGTCTGGCTTCTACTTGCCCAATCTCTTTATCAATCTCTGCGAGCTTTAAGTTTTTCTGGTTGATACATTAAATTCACCTCACATTAATAATAATTGCAATTCTGCCTTTTTCCTTGCTTGTTCATCTGATAACTTAAAACTATCCTAAGCATATGCTATTTGTTTGCCCTTACTATACACTAGCCAAATTTTCAAATGTTTAATATTTTCTTTTAAATTGGACCAATTTTCTTGATTAAGTAACTCTGGTATCTCTTGACTAGAAACAAATCCTTTTTCATCTATTCGATTTCGAGTCTGATTCATCAAAGAAGGACTATATTGATTAAATTCTTCAATTATTTTTTCTTTGATAGTATGAAAGAAATTATGAATTGAAGTATTGTTTCCCCCATTATACTCTTCAACAGCCTCTTTAACTTGAGCTTCTTTATAAGGAAAATGCTCGCGCAACAAATCCAATAAACGATAATACAAGGCTTACTTTGAAACTTCTAGGCTCTTTTGTACACTTTGAAAACTTTCACAACTGTAATAAATTTTAGACAACAGCACAATATCTGGTATTATAGTGGATTGAAATAAAAACTAAACAAATTGATTGAGGGAATTAAACCAATTTATAATAATGTTTTAGTAGTTACTATGTACTGTTCTAACTTCAATCTATTATAATACCACAGCTGAAAAGATATTCGCCCCTCTTTCTAATACATTTTCCTGATTATCTACAGATTCAGTAAAGCACGTACCACTATGGTTAAAAATAAAGTGGACTAGTTCATGGCACAGAGTAAAATTTTGTTTAACTTTTGGATTGTCTCTTTCATAGGAAAAACTTATCCCATTTTGGTCAATTATTGTCAATCCTTCAATCTTACGATTCGTAAAATGATGACTCATCACTTGAATTTTACTTTCTTGAATACAATAATGGAAAAAATCCCTAAAATGATAATCCAGTAGTGTTATACTAGTATCTTTTATGTACTGATACAAGATTTGTTTTGTAACATTACTTACTCTAGAATAAAATTCATCCAACGAATAATACCTCCTTTAAGTCACGATTCACAAAGAAATTAAACCAAATAGATTGAATTAATTATGCAAAAAAAGTGGACTATTGTCCACGTAATAATGCAAAAATTATTTTAACGTCTTATGTATTGTAATGGTGTTTCAATACAATTCTTGCTAGATGCACTCCAGGCAGAATCATAAATGGGCTTATTGTCATTATAAGTTCCATTTTTACAAAAATCGTTAGAAGTTAAAAGTGTTGTGAAATAGTTATCTGAAAAATTAATAGCAATGTCGTCTCTAACTTCATTAGAATGAGTAATAAGCTCATTTATATATTGAGAAGAACATTGAATTTCCATACTAAACTCAAAAGAATAGCAACAGTTTAAAAAAACTATGTCTAAATTCATATCGAAGTTACGTAACTTGCTAATAAACGTCCTACACCTCATATTGGCATCAGAAAATTGAATAGTATATTCTCTTCCATTGTCAATTCCCCCGTGTCCCACTACATGCAGAATTTTTGATTGTCTAAATTCGGCTAACATACTGTAAAATATGTTAGTAGTACAACCAAAAACAGGTACCACTATAAATTTATCAGTTTGTTTTGATAAGTCCATTAAGCGATCTATCTCAACGGAAGCTTTTAATTGAGTATCTGTGTAATCTACTAATCCTAATGCGAGAATAACATCTTTATCCGTAGCATTCCCATTTCTAACATTTTCTATTTCTTCAATATTTAACAATATTTGCGACACAGAGATATATGAATTGATAACTTTACGCCACTTTGTTGCAGTCCTCATATTATTTTTTTTATTTTTAATAAATTGGTTTACATTAGTAGACAAAGAAGCTGTAAGTGATTGCAACGTTCTGAACCTCATAAACATCGAATATCTGAGTAATTGGTTTACATTGTTTAAAATTTGAGCACTCTCCATTTCTTGAACTCTAAGTTCCAAATATTCTATCAAGATTGTTTCTTCAATGGATTTCCGACTCTTTTTTGATGGGTGGGTTATGTTTTCCTTTATTTCTACTTCATTACTAAGTCCTTTGTCTTCATCTCCTCTATCATTTGATTCTAAATATTCCGCCCTATAACTATCTGGTAGTGGTTCTTTTGTAATGAATGGTTCAAAAAAATTGTACAATGGTAAAATTAAAGATTGTAATTCTGGATCTTCTATTTTTTCTAAAAAATTTTCTCTCATTTTCGATACTTACCAATCTCCTTATTTTTATTCTATTAAATTTTAATTACTCAACTTAGTAATTCTTTCCAAACACTTTCTTCCGCTCTTCCATAAATTCAATCAACTCTTTCTTGAATACTTCTTTTTCTTCTTCAGTAAGTCCTTTTGAATTCATACGGAAAAGCAATTCAATATTGTCTAATTCATCTGATTCTTCTTCTAAGTTCCCGACTAAATAATCAACAGACACATTTAAATCTTGTGCAATTTTAACAAGATTTAAATGTGTTGGTTTTTTTACTCCTCGTTCCCATGAAGCATATGCCTGTTGGGAAATATTTAGTTTTTCAGCTATTTGAGTTTGGGTTAGTTTTACTTATTTCTTTAGTGTTTTCAAGCGTTCTGCGAATTCCATATGTGATCTCAAAAAATTATTTTAAATTTTTGCAGAAAATTGTTTACATTATACAACCATCAGTTGTATAATGTAAACAATTGAAAATAATAGCCTTATTTTCAAGGCTAAATCCCGATCATTGACAATTAAATAAAAAGTGCGTCTGACAACCAGAGGGCTGATTGCCAAAACTACACTAAACTT
>ERZ773018.1063-NODE-1063-length-15136-cov-3.921159_pt1 | contig 15136 bp, 29 predicted proteins | sample MGYA00580840_ERZ773018 | MGnify/ENA primary metagenome ERZ773018 (study PRJEB29015, sample SAMEA2738125) | human oral metagenome | biome: human oral; feature: human-associated habitat; material: saliva | place: China | collected 2256 ... | reverse complement strand
GCAGAAAATATCAAGAACTCTGATTTAGTCGCAGAGAATAAGGTTGTATTTGAGTAGTTTATATAATGTTTAGAAAATTAATTTGTACTTTATTGTGTTTAGTAATGTTAACAGGTTGTGGCATGATAAAACAAAAGCCTCAATACATCGCAGAGTTAAGATTCCCTTTTGTAAGTCCGGCAAATCACAAGAAACTAGAGGTTAGTTATCGTTTCCAAAACACTAATGTCAGAGTTGGAGAGTTTCCAAGTATTGATTTTCTAGTTTTAAAAGTGTATAACAAAGATGATGTAATGATTGGATATGAAATGGTCCAAGCACATGATGTCTATAAGTTTTTAAAAGAGGACGATTATGATATGATTTTCGGTTACACGGAAATTTCATTAGACGATGAGGTTAAGCAAGGAGATAAGTTGCGTGTTGTAGGTGAAGCAAGAGTGCATTACCGAGAGGACGAAAGCAAAGATACCAAACTTACCGATGAAGTTGAGTGTATAGTTAATTAGATAATAAAAGCAGAATAATTTTAAGGATAAGTGAGGTATATTAAAATATCTCACTTTTCCTATTTACAAATGATTTAAACTGTGATAGGATATTCTTGTAAATAGAAGAGGTGTTTATTATGGCAAAGACAAAAGTACAGGAATTTAAGGCATTAGAACAAGAGTTATCAAAGAAGGCTAAAGAAATTAAGAAACAGGTTGAATTAGTACACAGCATCATTGGTAAAGATTCAGAGTCTAGCAATAGAGAGATTTGTAGAGTTATTGATATAGAGGAACGTTCATTTGAGTCTGTAAACAGAGAATTTGTGATTGTTAAGTATGTTGCGTGGGACGATGCGAATGTACGATTCCCAGAAAAAGCATATATCCTCAAGTCCATGTTTGATATGACAGAACAAGAGTTACGAGAAAATCAAGCACAATTAAAACAAGAACTTGAAGCGGTTAATCAGCAACAAGAACAATACTGGCGTAGTTTTGTAGGTAGATAGAACAATTAGTATTAAAGTGACATTTTTTGTCACTTTTTTATTTACAAATTTTTCTTTTTATGATAAGATAATACTGTAAACAAGAGAGGTGCTACATCATGAGTACAATATACAAGATTAATAGACTTTGTAAGATTAACACAGACAATCCAACTCCATGTAAGTACTCGATGGATGTAGCAATTAATATTGTGCCAGTAAGAAAGAATAAGAAGTTTGAAAACTTTGTTCTTGGTATAGATGGTTGGTTACAGTGTTATGAAGATTATGACTCTTGTAATACATTGACAGAGGATGAAGTTATTAAGTTTGTTGAGTCTATTGAGGTAGACGCTGATATTCCTGATAAGTTATATCCGGCTTATTTAGATTGTGGTGGCGTATTCGGTGTTAAGATTAATATTCGAGATGAAGAGCCTATTTATGCTTGGGTGTATAACAAGCATAATGGCTATTACTACCATAGTATTTATTATACAGATGATACATTAAAGATTGATTGTTGGGAAGTAGATTGTCTATAGAGGTGAACAATATGAATTATGAAGCATTAAACAAACAAGAGTGGTTAGCACTATTAACAGAGATGGCACATACAGATAACGTCATTAAAAAGAAATTAGCAAAAGTGCTAGTAAACAAATCCGAATTTTTCTCACGACAAGATAAAGTTGACTCATACAAAATTAAGCGAACGACTCAAGGTGATTTAATCTTTGATGTTCGTTGGCAAACATTAGCAAATTTTGGTGATGCGACTCAATATGAATATGTAACAATGGCAGAGTTTTGTTCTGCTGGGAATAGAGAGGTAAAATTAAATGACTTTTAAGAAAGTATTAAAATTAGCATTAGTAGCATTAACATCAGCAATACTTATGACAGGTTGTACACAAGCAGATACAGTACGCTACAACATCACACAAGAGGCAGATAGTTTTAATGTAACAAGACGAATTACAGTGTTTAATACAAGAACAGATAAAGTCTTAATGCAGATGACTGGTGTTATGAGTTTAAAAACGGATGGCGACACTAAGGAACTGAATGTCATTGTTAAAGACGGTGAAAAGTATCATAAGCACATGATTTTCTTAAATAATGACACAACTTATGTTGTAGAGGACATTGGTGGTGCAGATGTATCACGTTCTGCCTATGAAATTCATTTCTTACCAGAAGTTCTTGAGAGTGGTTTAATAGATGTAAAGGTTGATAAGTAAACAATTAAGTTTTGTTTATAAAGTGATATATGTTTTATGGTTTAAGGTGGTGATAATTTGATGTCTAAGAAGTTGAATAGATACGCAAGACGGGAGAGAGATAAAAGGCGTGATTTTATTAAGGGTTGCCACACTAAAACCTTTAGGCTAGAAAGATATATCCTCACTTACAATGCGTTTCCTATCATAACCAAAATTGAAACCGATACATTACATGAATCGAGAGTACGTTTCCCTATTGAATGTTTAAAACTCTGGTACCCTAAGTATTTTGATTTTAAATATGTCCGTAACACATGGGATGAATACCCAGAATGGAAATATGTATGTATAGGTTACAGAGAACAAAGATATTGGGATAGACCACTTTTTGGTAGACTTAAAGGATGTAAGGAAATTCACGTTAAGAATTATGATTATTATAAGGCTATTCAAGACAGAGCGTGGGGTAAAACTTGTGATAAAACTCGTTGTCATGATAAGTTAGACTTAATGACACGAGGTAGACATAAGGTTCATACTTACTTAAGTAACATTAAGAGTGAATATAATAGTGGCTACGAAGATTTAACAGACGATAAATTAAGTAATAAAGTAGACTTGTTTGACAAGTATGATTGGAGATATTAATGATAGATATTAAGCGATTTCACGAATTAGAAGAAGAATTGCAAGACACACATGACAGGATTCTTAGACAATCATGGTTAGTGCACCACATCATTGGTAGAGATGTAAGGTCGAATTGTGGTGATGTTTTGATTAACATTGACAGAGTTTATGAAATGATTGATAAAAAGACAAACATTCCTTATGTCGCAATCATGTCCCACGACTTTGTTCGTGAGTTTGGAGATGTGTATAAGGTGTACGAGAGTTTTGTATACATTAAGAAAGAATTATTTGATATGACCGAAGAGGAACTACGAGCGAACAAGGAAAGACTCGTAAAGGAATTGGAAGAGAGCAATTCTGTTTTGTAGACTAGATTGGAGATTAATATGGGATTAGTAGAAAAACTTGTAGAAATTGAGATGGCAAGAGGCGAATTAGAGACACAATTATACAATAAGATTAACTTTATTCACGAAAACATTGGTAGGGATTATAGAACTGATGACAGTTGGTTTGACTATGGCTATACACTCATAACAGATATTAGCGAAGAAGACGAGTTTGTTTTAGTTGAGTATGAACATTTTAGACATGAAAATGAAGATGACATGTATATACTCTACATCAAAAAAGAATTGTTGGATATGCCAGAAGAGGAAATCTTAAAGAATAAAGACACTTTAAAGGCAGAATTAGATGCGTATAACCAAGAGCAGTTAAGATTGTTTGGAGAGTCTGAAAAAGAGAGTGAACTTAAAATTAAGAAACGTGAATACGAACGATTGATGGCACAAGTACAAAAATTAGAAAGTGAGATTAGTAAATAGCATGGTAGTAGAATACATATTACATTCTCTTATTGTTCTAGGCATGGTTCTAATGTCTATAACAATAGCGATGACAAGAACACAATCACCTGTTGAACTCTTATCAGTGGCAATATTAACAGTTGTATCGTATATAGCACTCCAATGTGGTATCATGAAAACAAGACAGTTTAAGATGCAACAGGATATTGATGAATTAAAAGAACTTATTAAAAAGGAACAATAATAGAACATCATGAATAAACTCACATTTGTAGAAATTTTAGAATATATAGCAGTATTTGTAATATCTATATGCTCGCTTAGTTTTGCCATTACAAGTGCTACAACAGGTAACCAAAATGATTCTATACTTAGTTTTCTAGGACTTATTTTAGTGCAGTTAATTTTGGTAAATAATAAGTTAAGTAAATTGAAAGGTGTTAAAAATGATTGATATTGAAAAATATATAGAGTTGTCTAATGAGATTGGTGATATGCAAATCGCTATAAAAAACAGACTTAACAATCTTATAAAGAGATATTGTGAGGGTAATCCACAAAAAACACTTATAGAGGTTGATGATATTAACAGTACTGATATTATAGACGGGCATGTTTATTTTAACTGCACAGTAACACCTAAGTATGATATTCGTTTGTCTTACCAACAAACATTATTTATAGACAAGACATTGTTGACTATGAGTGATGAAGAGTTTAACAATCTTACTGTCGGTGATTTCAGTAGGTCAAAATATAAACCTATCACATTTGAAGGATTAATATAATGAAAATTAAGTATAGATATGTTGGTAAATACGAAAAACCTAAGAAACAAACAGTAGGTTCTGCTGGTATTGACCTGTTCAATAATACTGATAAAGACATTACTATCAAGCCTGGTGAATATGCCATGATTTCTACAGGGTTCCATGTTGAAATTCCTGAAGGATATGTAGGCCTACTATTTGCTCGTGGTTCATTAGGATATAAATACGGTTGTACTTTAACTAATTCGGTCGGTGTAATTGATAGCGATTATCGAGGTGAGGTAATGGCTCGTGTTACAAATATTAGTCAAGAGTCTCACACAATTAAAGCAGGAGAAAGATGTGTCCAATTAGTCATTATGCCTATTTTAGACACTGAATACGTAGAAGATGAATTATCAAACACAGAACGTGGAATCAGTGGTTTCGGTAGTACAGGAAGAAAGTAAAAGTGAGATACATTGAGGTGTATCTTTTTATTTTGTCTGTTTACATATTACTCGCATTATAGTATAATTATATTTGTAAGAAAGAGGTACAGTATATGGAAAGAAAAGACTTAACGCCAGAGAATGAGGCATTATTAAAGTTGTATAATGACACTCACGAGTATAAAATTAAAATGGAACATGTAGAAGAAATATATGTTCTGGATAACATACTGACTATTATCTTTGGGGAATATGACGATGACGGTACATTCTTGGGGTATTTAGGCTACGACATGGATATTTCAAGTGCCAAATAATGAGGAATAAATAATGAAAACATACACTAAAAAGACAGAGGAACAATATTTAGAATACCTAAATGGTTACACACAGGTGCTTAAGCAAGAATACGCCGATAGAATTTTAGCAGAATTAAGAGAACAAGGCTTAGTTTGTGAGTGCGTAAGAGGCGAAACAAAGGAAACAGGCAATTACTATCACAATACCAGATATACAGAATATCTTTATGATGGCGAAGTTGCTATGGAAGTCTATGAGGGTTCTATGTTCCCATCTATAAAACTAGAAGGAAAAATCTTATTGGTGGAAGGCAACTTATATTGTAATGCGGATAGAATGAACAATCTTATTGAGATTGAATTGTCGTTTGGTAAACTAATTATTGGTAGTTATAACAGAATATTTATCTTACTTAAAACAGATGAATTATTACAATTTGATAATTTCTGGACTGTTAATACAACCAGAAACATATCAGGGTCAGAGACATTTCAGCCATACAAGCATACAAGCGAAGAGATTACACAAATCGCAAACACTATCAATAAGCCGTTCTCTGATGTAGTATTCTTGTACAGAAACAAAGAAATTGCACTTAATCATAATGAAGAAGTAAGAGAGAATAGAATTGAAACTGATGGTAATATTTCTACCATTATTCTTCCAACATTGAGTGGTTCTGTAATCAAGATTGATGTACCTAATAGTGGATTGTTTACATTCTATATTAACAATGTTAGAGCCACAAAAAAGAGTATTATGGATAGTGGTGAAGTTGTTTATATGGGATTTGAAATTCAATCGTTAAACAATCGTTTAGAGCATTTTAGAGATGTATTAGAAAATCCTATGAAGTATGCTGAATTGCTTAATATTCAGAGTCCATTTGTGCCTATTAAGACATTTGTGAACATGTTATATTCAGATAAGTTAGAAACATGGTTCCAAATATATCCTAATGTACAGGCATTCCAAAATGTTTCATGGGAATACTTGATTAAATATTATGACCTATTTGATAAAGATAGTTTAGTCCGTGATTTAAAAGCAAATTTCTTTGATACATTACCTAAGAGAGATGTTATCTATACATTATCACTAAGGGCACTTACAGGTATTCGCTTGATGAATATTATGGACAGTGGTGTAGGTATCTATAATATTATTAAATATTTTTCCACTGAACAGTTAGAAACAATCGGTTGCCTATGGGTTGATATTTGTGAACTAGAATATTTAAGTTCAACCAGTGATATGATGCGATTCTTGTATGAGCCAGAGGTTGAGAAATATACAGATATTTTAGCAAGTCGAGGTGGTGTTAAGGAGTTTACAAACCTATTAAACATCACAACCTCATATAATCAGATTGTGGCAGAATTAGAGGCCGCCAAGCATATCTTAAATTATCATGTCTTTGGCAATAGAGAACTATCACCGATGGAGTTGTACGAAAGATTTAAAGATGTTAATTCTTATTATATTAATGATACAATCAAGATGTACAAAGTAATCAATCGTAACAAAACGCTAAAAGATTTCTATGACACACTAAAGACGACTACTATGCAAGAATTACATGATAAGTACCAACTTGTTTACAAAGCAATTACGGACGCTAAGATTGAACAAGAATACCAAGAAGTGATTAGTCAGTTAAATGTGCAAGAATACGATAATGGAGAGTTCTCTATCACTATTCCTAAGACTACAAAAGATATTATTAATGAGGGTAAAGCACTTCATCACTGTGTAGGTGTGTATGTCGATAAGGTTGTTAGACGAGAAGATATGATTTACTTCTTGAGAAAAGATAAAAATACACCTTATGTGACTATTGAAGTAAAAGACAAAAAAGTAACTCAAGTCGAAGGTGATATGAACAACCGTTTCATCAGTAAAAATACACCTGAATATAACGCAATTAAAGAGTGGGCGAAACTTAACAAGTTCACATTACTATAAAATATTAGAAGGAAAACCATAAATATGGAAAGAAAAGATTTGAAACCGGTAGAAGAAATGTTATTAAACCTATACAATGATAATCATGAACATAAGATTAAGTTGGAAAAGGTAAAAGAATTTTGGGTAGAAGATGGTAAACTCTGTATTGTCTGTGAGGACTATGATGAGGAAGGTATGTTCTTTGGATATGTTGACTACACTATGGATATTACCTTGAACAATGAAGACATGGTGAACTACAATCGCACTCAATACAACCGTGCTATTGAGTTAGCTGCACAAGCCATTTACTATAATACCACGCCATTTATGAACAGATTTATTTCTGGACAGGATATTCAAAATCTTAAATACATCTACGAGAACTATTGGAAGTTAGTAGACAGATACATTGAAGATGCTGTTAATACTGCATCAAATGATTCAATTATAATTGACACTGGTGAGGAGAAAATTTCATATTTTGGTGACTATGTAGTTTTCTACGACATTGAAGGGCACGAGCATAAGATAAAATTTGATTGGTTTTTATCACCAGACCTTACAGAGTTATCTGACTACTTCGCTAACTACAAAAAAGCAGAAAGACGTGAGAAGATTTATAAGTGTAAGGATGATATTGAAAGATACAAAAAGTGGATTTTAGAGAGCGAAGAAACACTCAAGAAACTTGAAGAAGAGGAATAATTATTGTATTTAAAGGAGATTAAGAAAATTCTTAATCTTTTTTGTTTACTTCTCAAAAACATGTGTTATAATTAAACAGTAAAGAGGTAATAGATTATGACAAACTTAGACTTATGCTTATCAATGATGATTTCATTTATCTTAATATTTGGTATATTATTTATAAGTGATTTTAGTTTAGAAGATTTTGGTGTCATTGAAAAAATTATTGTTGTATTAATTATCTCATTAATTTATGTATTAACAGTTATCACAATTAAAATTCCTACAACTTATATTATCGATAAATTCTCAGCATCTTATAAGACAGAAGAATTAACAGTAGAAGTAACAGATAAAGAAATTATTAATAGTTCAATATTACAACCATATTTTAATGGAAAGAATGTTGTATTCGTACCTTATCCATCAACAAACTATGTAATTACAGTTAAAGATAATGATGAAGATATTAAAGTTGAAGTATCAAAACAAGAATATAACAATATTAAAGTAAACGATATTATTACAATTGAAAAAGTAGAAAAATATAGAAATTCAGAACACATCAACACAACATATTATGTTAAAAACTAACGACGAAAGTTAGTTTTTTTATTTACAAATGGCATAGAATATGTTATAATTAAATATGTAAAAGGACGGTACGATAAATATGAATAAGAAAGTTATTAAGAATAAAGTATTAGAAGGTAAGATTGCTCTTGGAATTTCCAACGAAAAGAATATTGAAGAAATTAATAAGGTATTTGGAGTAAATATCCCTAAAGACTCTAAGATGTTCTTCTATTTTGAAGGTAAGCCTATTAATTTATTCACATATTTTAATGGCTATGGTATGCAGATTGAAGATGCTTCCGTTTTAGAAGGTTGAAATCAAATGAAGTACATTGTTAAGGTAAAGAAGATGCCTGAAGATAGAGTTCTTGTTTCTTTTTCATCAGAGAACCTTGTAACAGACATCCGTAATTTATTGACAGTAGACACAGGAAATGTAAGAGGTATTTACTTTTATGTATATACTTATGAACCAGTGTCAACAAGAAAGTTATTGTTAAGTATCTCTCTTGACGACATTAAGACTTACAAAGTAAAGAAGTCTCAATATATGTCAGTATTAAGTAGATTTGAAGACTTAAGAAAAGATGTTGAAGAATTAGAAGACATCTTAAATAGAGCTTGGAAAAAGGTGGAGGAATTAACGTGGACACATTGGAACTAATCAATTTTGAACAAGAGTTGTTTACATTAGATTCAGAAGAGGTTGCAGAAAGAATTCAACGAGGACCTCTTACAAGATGGGAAGAAGAGAGATGGAACTCTCTAGAAGAAACATTATTCTTAAAACTAAGAGATATGGGAGGTATTCAATAATGGTAGTATTTCGAGTAGCAGGTGTATCATTTGATGGAAGACAGGAGTTTTTAAAGAAGATTTTTGAGTCAAAGGAAAAGTTAAATTTGTCATTTGAGAGAGAACCAGACAATCCTTATGACTATAATGCAATTAAGGTTATGATTAATATTGGTGGAGAATTGTTTAGAATTGGTTATGTACCAAAATTACATAATGTTAAATTCACAGAACATCTTCCAGTACTACACTCATATCGTATTCTAGATTTTGGCCCAAGATATTCAAAAGGTTTAGAATTATACGTCAAATAACTATTTACTTTTCTTAGTGAATAGTATATAATTAAACAGTAAATAGTAGAGGTGAAAAGATATGTACAAAGTTGATTTTGGCAATAAGAAAAAGGTTATCGTAGTAATTGGATGTGGTGGTACAGGTTCATACATCATCGGTAACTTGGCACGACAAGATTATGTACCATTCTTAATTGATGGTGACGTTGTAGAAGAGAAGAACTTAAAGCGTCAAGAATTCTTCGAAAATGACATTAATAAGTATAAGTCTCAGGTATTTGGTGAACGATACAGTTTACCTTATTCAACAGAATTCTTAGATACAGCAGAAGATTTAGCACCATTGTTTGATGAGGAACCATGTGTACCAGTAATTATTTCAGCTGTAGATAATAATGGAACACGTGCATTAATCAACGAAATGTTCCACATGGAAAAGTACCCAGACTTCGTATATATTGGGTCTGGTAATGGTAAGCGTAATGGCCAAGTATATGTAGCACTTAAGAAAGATGACGAAATCATTTACGAAACAGAAGTAGTACTTGATAAGGCGTTACAAGCGACTGATGGAGATAACCGTAGACCCACACAAATATCTTGCGCCGAGCACGCGAATAGTTCAGAACGTGGAGCGGCCCAAACCATATTGGCCAACGTAACAGCAGGATGTCTTGTTTCTAATTTAGCGACAAATGTTTTGAATGATGGAATTCTTACAGGAAACAAATTCTCATTTGATTGTAACTTCATGAATTTCAAAGTAGAGACAGTAACACCTCAGGACTAGAGTAAAATCTAGTCTTTTATGTTAAGTAATAAAAGTACTTATATTTAGGTACTTTTTCTTTGTTTTAGTAAAAGGCGAGAGCGTAAAACAGCGGCCTACTGTACTACTTTTACAGCCTCAAAAAGGTCAAAAAAGAAGAAGCTGTATAATCTATCAGTTTTAGTAAAATTAGGCACGAGAATGTATCCTGCTCACCTATAATAAAGCGATATAAAAGTAGTATAATAATAAAGCAAGGAGATTTTTATATGAGTAAAAATATTTTATTTGTGATGATGAGGGGTATTGAAGGTTCAGGTAATACGCGTTTTACACTTGAATTAGAAGAAGAATGTAGAAAGTATGGACACAATACATTAATCATTGCGAACTCTGAAAAGAGATGGCCACGAGAAAAGACGCAGAAGAATGATATTGTAAAATTCAATGTAACAAAAGTAGATAACATTGAAAATGTTTACAAAGATATATTTAAACCAGACATTATTGTTGTAATGTCAGTTCAGGCTGTGTCTAAAGATTTTTCAGATGATGGTAAGGAGAAGTTTAATCAATTCTTAAAAGAACAGAAGAGTAATGGAATTAAGACTGTATATTTCCAAGTAGACCATAAATTACCATCTATTAATCGAAACTTTTACTCAGATGAAAGATATACAGAAAACTTTTTCAATAATTTAGATTTGGTTATAACCCATGCAGAAGGTGAAGATTTTACTCAGAAGTTTATTAACAGAAGACTACCTAATTATTCATTTGATATTTGTTATCATGCTTGTGTAGGAATTCCGATTAATGGTTTAGCATCTTATCGTAAAGGTGTTAAAGATAAGTATGACCATGTCATCTGTTATTTAGGACGTTCAGCGTTCTGGAAAGGTTGGGTACCTTTTAAAGATTTACATTATAATTACTTAATGAATCATGGATATACTTCTATTGCTATGGGTATTGAAAGAAATATCTCTATTGTTTCGAAATTATATAAAGATTATGTTATTGGTAAGAAGGTTGTAGATTGTACACCTGTTGACGATTTAACTATGCATCCAGATAAGGAAGACGTATTAGAGTTTTTAAATAATAATCATGAAATGCTTCCATTACAGATTTGGGGTAATTATATTAGAGAAAATGGTTTAGAAGTTATGTCAAGATGTAAGTTTGGTTATTTTGGAACTTACTTAGGAGACACGTTTACTAATGCAATTGAAAACACATTAACGGAGATTATCTCTGTTGGAACGCTTCCTATCGTAAGAAAGTGCGCTTATGATATTTGGAACATTGAAGGAACAGTGTTTAAAGATATAAATCCAGATGATATTGGATTTATTGTTTATGATGAAGATAAGCCTGAAGAATTGATTAAAAAATTAGATGAGTTAAATAGCGATAATAATTTATATGATGTTTACAGAGAAAGATTATATAAATTTACTTTAGAGAAATTAGATAGAACAGTGTTATTTTCTGGAATTGTTGAGGATTTAGTCAGATGAGTGTTAGACAAGTAGAAAAGTTAGTTAAGAGATTGCAAGAAGATGATACTTTCTTAGAAAACTGGGGAAGTATTCAAGGAACAAGATTTGGTAAAGCAAAGAAGCAAGAACATTTAATTATTTCTAATTCAGATAATTTATTAATCGATTTTAAGATTAATAGTAATGAAAGATTACACGATAGTTATCTTGATTTATGTTTTGGAGATTTTTACGATTCTGAAAATTTCTATGATTTAAAAGTTGGAGAAAATTTTATCGGTTCTATTACTAAAATCTCATTAGAAAATTTCGGTAGAGCAGCGAATCATTATTACTTATGTGTCAATAATGAATTTACAAAATTTAAAATCATTAATGCGAGAGAACTTTTAAGTAAAGTTCAAGAGTCAGATTATCGACATTCTAAGACAACAGGAGAACCTTTTATAGGTGAATTAGATTTTGAAAACATTTTGGCAAGATAGTAAAATATCTTGCTTTTTTGTGTACAAATCATAAAAAAGGTATATAATTTAATCATGGTTAGATATACTGCAGACTTAACATTTACGGATATTTATGGACATACACTTAGTACATTTCATAATGAAACTACTAATGCAGTGTCAGTTAAGAAAGCATTATCTAATTATTGCTTTAGATGCAAGAAAAGATTAGGCTTAACTAGAACATCTAGAGTGATTTCTAATGGTGCTATTTATGTAGACACAGTAAAATATATAGTATCTAACAACAACATCACTAGAGTGCACAGAAATGAACCAGAGAGTGCTCTAATCTCATTCAATAGTAATATTATTGAAGTAGATGGAAAAGAGTACATCTACAGTGAAGAAGATGGTGTGTACTGGTTAGACGGTGTGCAATATTCAGAATATATTAGATAAAGAAAGAGGTAAAGATTATGCATTTAACAGGAAAACAGAGTAAAAATGGAACATTCATCGTAAAGGTTATCAACATCACTATGAGCAACACTGAACAGACAACATATCAAGAATATCGCATCAATCATGAGTGGACATCACCTGTAACGATTAAACCAGTTTATGATTATAGTAAGACAGAAGATGGAAAGATTTTTGGTTGTGGACCAGTAGATTTAAACGAAGACTTATTTGGATTTGTAGTTTCTAGTACTAATGTAGATGTTCAAGATAAACATAAGTTGATGGAATATTACCAAGAAGCAAAAGAATTTGTCGACGAATTGAACAAACTGATTGGAGAGAATGCATAATATCTCTCTTTTTTGTTTACAATAGAACTGATATAGTTTATAATTATTCTTGTAAAGAACAAGAGGTGTAAATATGAAGAATAAACATTTTAAGAAGTGGGTAAGTGATTTAGTAAAAACATTTATTGTTGTAACATTTATTTTAGGTATCTTATATGGAATCAGCGAATCTTTAGAATCTGGAGTATTAATGTTCTCGATTTTATTAATGGTCGTTTCTTTCTTACTTCGTAATATTTACGTAAAATCTTCATTATTTTACTACTAAGAAAGTTGTATAATAAGAATGGAAAGAAATTATCAGTACGAGAAGTTCATTCGAGAACTTCGTAAAGAACAGATAAGAGATACAAAAAATCTCATAAAGATTTTCACAGAACAGTTTAGAAAGATTAATAAAGAAAAGGGACGTTGTTGGCGATTATATGACAATAATTAAAATGGGAATTAGAGTAAGACTTTATCCGACTGAGGAACAAGAAGTTTTAATCAACAAGACTGTTGGTTGTTGTCGTTTTGTACATAACCAAACACTTGCAGATTGTAAACAGTCATATGAACAAACACAACACTTTCTTTCAGGAAAAGAGCGTTCAGCAAATTTGGTTTCATTAAAAGAAGAATATGAATTCTTAAAAGAGGTCAGTGCTGTGGCACTCCAACAGTCTCTTAGAGATTTAGATTCTGCATTAAATAACTTCTTTAAAAACAGAAGTCATTTCGGTTTTCCTCAATTTAAGTCGAGGCATAAAGATAAACAGACATATAGAACACCTTATAATAATGGAGTTGCTAATATCTTAGATAATAAACATATTAAACTTCCTAAATTAGGAAAAGTTAGAACTAAGAAATTTTTAATACCAAATGAGTATAAACTCTGCAATATTACAGTAGAAAAAACAAACACTAACAAATATTATGCTTCTATCTGCATCGAAACAGAGGTGCAACCACTACCTAAGACAAATAAACAGGTAGGTTTCGATTTAGGACTAATTGATTTACTTATCGGCAGTGATGGAACTAGATATGAAAGACCTAAGTTTGCTTATACAAATAAAGATAAACTTGCCAAAGAGCAACGTAAACTCTCGAAGATGAGAACCAAATTAGAGAGAGCGAACGCAAATCTTGATGAGTGTAAGAATTATCAAAAGCAGAAACGTAAAGTAGCGAAGTTGCATGAACATGTCGCCAACCGTGCAAAAGACTTTAACCATAAGTTGAGTCGAAAGTTAGTGGAAGAGTATGACTTCATTGCGATGGAAGATTTAAATATAAATGGGCTACTCAAGAATCATAATCTAGCATATTCAGTTTCAGATGTTCGTTGGTCACAGTTGGTAAACCTCATCCAATACAAGTGTCAGTGGTACGGTAAAGAGTTTAGACAGGTAGATAGGTTTTACGCAAGTTCAAAAATCTGTTCTGAATGTGGAACATATCACAAAGATATTGTAAACTCTCTAAGTGTAAGAGAGTGGACTTGTCCGGACTGTGGCACACATCACGATAGAGATGTGAATGCTGCTAAAAACATTTTAATTAAGGCCTTGAGTGTTGGCGTTTAAGAATACACTTCGGAAAGGCGCAACCGTGGTAAATTAGTTCGGAGATGGTAGTTCTTCTACAGAAGAACAAGAGTAACCTGAACGTTCCCAAGAATTTGTTTAGTTTTATGTTAGCAAAGCGTCATTAGTAAAGTTCTTCCAAATTTAAAGGAAGACAATATTGAGTTAAAGATTAATAAAGAAAAGGGGTGTAGGAAGTGAACTTATTAAATTTTGAAAAGAATCGTGCTTCTATCTTAAACTATATTAACAAAAACAAAGAATATAGTGATTTGTTAATCTACATCAGTAAGGTTCTTCCGAATTTAAAGGAAGACAATATTGAGTTAAAAATTAATAACATTGGAACAGTGAATATGACTTATATTGAAAAGTATAACTGTTCTATGTTTTCATTAATTATTAAAGATAGAATCGTTGAATATCACGGCTTCTTGTGTGATGTAGCCGAGATGATTTCGGAAAAAATTAAGATTAGTTTTATACAGAGATTTTCCCTCAATGATTATTTCCCCATCGTCAGGAGTCTGTAATCCAGATATAATATTGGCAAGCGTCGTTTTTCCTGCTCC
>ERZ773018.1061-NODE-1061-length-15147-cov-5.945136_pt1 | contig 15147 bp, 11 predicted proteins | sample MGYA00580840_ERZ773018 | MGnify/ENA primary metagenome ERZ773018 (study PRJEB29015, sample SAMEA2738125) | human oral metagenome | biome: human oral; feature: human-associated habitat; material: saliva | place: China | collected 2256 ... | reverse complement strand
AGTTGACAGGTTACTTGTTAATATCCCCAAGTGAATAGAAGTAATCATAATTATGGATTTAATGAGTTTACATGTGGACGAGTTAACGAGTTGACAGGTTACTTGTTAATATCCCCAAGTGAATAGAAGTAATCATAATTATGGATTTAATGAGTTTACATGTGGACGAGTTAACGAGTTGACAGGTTACTTGTTAATATCCCCAAGTGAATAGAAGTAATCATAATTATGAATTATGAATTCTGAATTGTGAATTACAAACAGTGAATTGTGAATTACAAACAGTGAATTGTGAATTAAATGAAAAAGTCATGAATCAATATACAGCACAAGATTTTAAGAAGGGACAACCACGTTGGTGTCCTGGCTGTGGCGACCATTTCTTCCTTGCCAGTTTGCAGAAAGCGATGGCAGAGTTAGGTGTTCCACCTTACGAAACAGCCGTTATCAGTGGTATCGGATGCTCAAGCCGATTACCTTATTATGCTAATACATACGCTATGCAGACTATTCATGGTCGTGCAGCAGCGATTTCCACTGGTGCGAAGGTGACCAATCCGAACCTTACTATTTGGCAGGTTTCGGGCGATGGTGATGCACTTGCTATCGGTGGTAACCACTTTATCCATGCGATGCGCCGTAATGTGGACCTGAATATGATTCTTCTGAACAACCGTATCTACGGTCTTACGAAGGGACAGTATTCACCAACCAGTCCACGTGGCTTTGTTTCTAAGTCAAGTCCTTACGGTACAACAGAAGACCCATTCCACCCAGCAGAACTCTGCTTTGGTGCTCGTGGCAACTTCTTCGCACGTAGTGTTGCCAGTGATAACACCGAAACAATCGCTATCCTTAAGGCTGCTTATCAGCATAAGGGTGCTGCTGTTTGCGAGATTTTGCAGAACTGTGTTATCTTCAACGATGGTTGTCACACCTCAGTTTATACCTCACAAGGTCGTAAGGAGAATGCTATTTACGTTAGACATGGCGAACCATTAATCTTCGGTGCAGACAATGAGTTTGGACTTGTACAGGAAGGCTTTGGCTTGAAGGTGGTTAAAATCGGTGAGAATGGTATTACTCGCGATGATATCCTTGTACATGATGCTCACAGTCAAGACAATACCTTGCAGCTGAAACTCGCCATGATGAGCAATGAGGACGGCTTCCCTATAGCCCTCGGAGTTATTCGTGATGTTGAGGCTCCTACCTATGATGCTGCTGTCAATCAGCAGATAGAGGAGGTGAAGGCACAGAAGCATTACCACACCTTCATGGAGATGCTCGAGACCAACGATATTTGGGAGGTCAAGGAATAAGAATTTAAGACAAAATATACTTGCTTAGAAAGAGGAAAAGATGTATCTTTGTGGACAACCAACCATTTAAGACATCATGAGTAGACTAACCTCATTTCTACATAGCAGGTGTACGATACAAACAAATGCCACTTCCTGGCGCACGAGTGTTGCGCTGGGAGTTGGCATTTTCTTGTTTCTTTACCTCCTACAGCCGTTCGGGATTAGCCAGTATCGGGGTAGTATCTTTTTGATGTGTCTTGGTTTTTGTCTTATGACCATCTTCGTTCAGTGGCTTTGTGCCTTTCTTTTCTTCAAAAGACCATTACGAAAAAATGTCCCAATCACCAATGGTTATATCATTCTTTATAGTATTGCTATTGAGTTGGCAATGGCAATCTCTATGACGCTCTATGCTGCTTTCTTCTTCCAGATGCCATTAACATGGCAGCTGTTCAGTACATTCTTTTATTGGACCTTCCTTGTTTGGGTAATCGTTACAGCTATTTTTACGTTGGTAAACTATAACCGTATGTTGAATAGTAGATTGGAAGAAATGATAAAGAAGACCTCTGATGAACAGGAAGGTATTCTTATCACGTTGCACGACCAGAACCTGCGGGGAACCGACCTTACCTTACCTATCAACAATCTACTCTATATTGAAGCTCGAAAAAACAATGTCTGCGTATGTTATATAAAAGAAGGTAAAGTGGTAAAGGCTGAACTCCGTTCGACGTTGATAGCCTTAAAAGATGACCTCCCTTACGATAATATCTTTCAGTGTCACCGCTCCTTCCTTGTGAATATCAATAACATTACTTCTGCAAAAGGCAACTCCAACGGTTATCAACTTCGTCTTTTGGGTTGTGAAGACATCATCCCAGTCTCTCGTACCTTTGTTCCCGGCCTCCGCCACTTCGTTGGTTAATATCTATCCATTAGCATATTTTTCTATTTTTTACAAACAGCTTATTCCCTTATCAATAGATATTTGTAAACTATTTTCATGCACCTCAAAATCAATCCATGCTCTTTTGGGTTCTAAAAGACGCCTAATAGACTTGCAATAGGTGCCCTTTTGAAGTCCAACTAACGCCCTTTTGAAGTCCAATTAAGCACCTTTTGTTTTCCTATTTTATAACTACTTGATTCCCTGTTGGTTATAAATCCACTTTTAGTGTGTGTTTTTGTTCTTATTTATAGATGTTTTGCTTGGTTTTGTGTAATGATTTTTCAATGCCTTGTCTATGTAATCAAAGCATTAAGATGAAAAGATATTCTATGTCTGAAGGTAATAATAGAATAGATAGTTTGATGGTTTTAGCTATGTTTTTGTTTAATAAGTAACTTTGGTTCTTTCGTTAAAGACCTACGAAAACCATTCATATATCTGACGGAAAAATCCTTTTTTTACTTTTATATGAATGTTTGTTTTGTTGGTAGATGGGATGGGTGGTTTTAGTAAAATAGTTTATTTTGTTTTGCATGAATTGTTTATTTTGATTATATTTGCACTGTTTTATATTATATGGAACGATAAAATAGTAGATTATGTCAGTAGAAATAAGACTTGAACAGAGTAAGTTCAAAGATAAGAAAGGGGCTGGAAAATGGTATGCTCGTACGGTAAGTACGGGTGTTGCAACAACCGATGACCTTGCAGATTCTATTCAGGAGAATACTTCGTTCTCACGTGGTGATGTGCGAGGACTTGTTATTGCTTTGATAGACGAAATCTCTTACCGCCTTCGTCAGGGCGAAACGGTAGCACTTGAAGGGTTAGGGCGTTTTCATCTGACGGTAGAGAGTGAGCCTGTTGATAATCCTGACGATTTCGATATCAAGAAACATATTAAGAATGTAAAGTGTCGCTTTGTCCCTACCAGTACACGCAATGCGCGTACTGGAAAGAAGAATCAGACTCTGGCTTATGGTGCGCGAGTGGAGTGGGCGGAGCCTGAGTATGATGATGAAGACGATGATTAATTTTCTTTTTGTCAAATCTTTGGCTTAAATTGCATTTTTATATCTTTTCTCCTGACTCAATATATTGGTGTCAGGAGTTTTGTTTTCTTATGAATTTTGAATAGGGTTGAAGCTTTTTTAAGTTGTTTGGTATTTTGAACTTATTCATAAGTGGGCATAAAAGAACTAAAAGATATTTTTTGTTTATTTGTCCCCAAAATACTTAATGTATGTGCTTTTTTATTCTCATTTTCGTAAGATTTGTGCTATTTTTCTTTGATGTTAAAAGTATTTTGTTTATATTTGCACCTGATATTTAAGCATTTCCCTATATATATAGGCTGAAATAAGGTGTATATGAGCATAGTGGTTAGTGTTTCGTGGATATAATTTGAAACTAAAAAAAACTGTTAGAGATAATATCTAAAAGGTATTTTTATTCAAGTTAGGACATCTTTTTGATTTTAGTAATTCAACTAAATCAAATGAAAGAAATTGTTAGGTCTTACAATCTTTTTCTTTGTCTACATCCTCGATTAAATGAACTTTTTTTTAACATAAAAATAAATTGAAATGAAAAAATTATTACTTTTAGTATGTGCTGCAGTTATGAGTCTTTCAGCTTCAGCGCAGGCAGGCGATAAGGCAGTAGGTGCACAGCTCGTATTTGGTTCTGAGACAAACAGCATCGGTGTTGGTGTTAAGGGTCAGTACTACTTCACTGATCAGCTGAGAGGTGAGGGTTCTTTTGACTACTTCCTCAAGAATAAGGGTATCTCAATGTGGGATATCAATGCAAACGTTCACTACCTCTTTGATGTAGCTAACAAGGTTAAGGTATATCCACTCGCTGGTCTTGGTTATACAAACTGGTCATATACATATGACGTTATTGTTATAGATGCGAATGGTCATAAGAATGTTGTGGAGAACAAAGGCTCAGACGGTCGTCTCGCTATTAACCTCGGTGGTGGTGCTGAGTATGAGCTTACTAAGGACTTGAGCGTAAATGCTGAGTTGAAGTATCAGATTGTTAGCAACAACTACAGCCAGTTGACACTTGGTGTAGGTGTAGCTTACAAGTTCTAAATATATAAGGTAGGTCCTAAAAGTCTACGTCAGCATCAGCTGTTTAGTTGAGTTTGATAGATAGATTTTGGGACTTATCTGTATAAAATAATCGGTTCGTTAGAAAAAGTTCTTGGTAACTTTCTAATGAACCGATTTTCGTTTATATCCATTCCTTAATAGAATTAAGGCTTATAAAAGAAAGAGCCGGATAATTGATTACCAATTATCTGGCTCTTGTTTCAGTGCGCCTAACAGGACTCGAACCTGCACAACATAAGTCACTAGATCCTAAGTCTAGCGCGTCTACCAATTCCGCCACAGGCGCATAACGACTGCAAAGATACGCAATGTTTTGGATATAGCCAAATGTTTGGGAAATTCTTTTCTTTTATACACCTTTTCTACCTATATAAGTTATGTTGAAAAAAAGTCTTATAATGTTTGGTTATGAGTGAAATTAAATATATATCTTTGCAAAGAAGGTTTGGTTACTAAATAAAATATCTCCTTGAGTTTTAATGTTATTACGATATCATTCGAGAATGAAAGGGCTGGTTTTACGAATAGCCGACTATTATGTTAACAAAATTATTTCTTTAACTAACTAACGATTGACAATGAGAAAGACGTTATTAACAGTTTTATGTATGGGAGCTTTGTATGCGTCAGCTTCTGTATTTTACAATGGTGCTGGGGAGACCAGTGTAGTGATGAATCAGAAAACGGTGTCCGTTAAGGGCACTCCTACTAAGAAGGCTTTGAGTAAGGATGAGCGTGCAGCTATTTCACTCATTACGTCTATGTATAATACAAAGGGCTTTGACAATAGTGCATATCTAAAGAGTCATTGCACGAAGAAGTTGTTGAAGTTGTTGAAGGCTACGTATGATTATGAATATGATCCACAACCAGATGCTTATGCTGGCTGGCTGTTCCGTTCTGGTGCTCAAGATGGACCGTCTAATGCACATAAGGTTCTTCGTGTTGTGAGCCTTGGTAACAACTGGTATCAGTATACTTTCTTGGATATGGGCTTAAAATGTACTAATAAGGTAAAGGTCATCAAGGTTGGTAATAAACTTTTGTTTGACGAGATAAAGCAAGGTAAAATATAGTTTTAAAACTTCTCCTTATACCTCCCAGTCCCTCCTTTTAGAGGGATTGGGGCTTGGGAAAGGTCTTTATCATCTTCCTTGCAAACTCTATAATAGAGTCCTTGCCTCGTGCAAAGTCCTCAGAAGTGAGGGAAACTTTGTAGTTTGGGTCTATGCCAAACTCGGTCATCTGTTTATCACGGTCGTACATTGGACAAGCAGAGAAGCGCACTGACCATCCATTAGGTAGTTCGGAAGAGAAGGGCATACCAGCTCCCCCACCTGTACGGTCGCCTACTACAATAACATTTGGGCAGCACTTCATATATTTAACAAACTCATTAGCAGCAGAGAAGACGCTGCGATTGGTCAGTACGATGACTGGCTTTTGCCAACGGATACCCTTTCCTGGCTTGAGATATTCTGGTTGTAACGCAGAGAAGTCGTTATGACCTTTTCCTGTTTTATGCTGTATGTAGCCAACGAGTAGTTCCTTGTTTGTGAAACGTGCAGCAAATGCTTCGGCATTGGTGAGATTACCACCTCCATTGTTGCGCACGTCAATAATCAGTCCGTTACAAGGTTGAAGGTGAATAAAGATGTCGTCAAGATTACCAGCACCAATACTATTCTGGAAGGTTTCACAGCGTATATAGCCAATATTATCGTCAAGGACGGTATAGTCTAAACCGCTTGCAATGAGGTAATCGGTTTTAAGATAAAGACGCTGAAGCGAATCAGAGTAATTCTTTGGATAATCTTCGTGCCATGACCAATAGCGACCTATGTTGAAAGAGGTGTACAAATTGACGTGCCCATCTTTTAGTTCTGAGAGCATATTAGTCATTACTTCAAACTGTTGCTTTGCTGTCATAGAGTTGTCAAACTGGCGTGCATAACGGCTGTGCACCTCCTGCCAGTCTATCCCCTTCTGTGAAAAGAAACAGTAATGCTCGTCGATAATTCGCCATAAAGCCTCAAAGTTGCCTTGCGGACTATCTGATAGCTGGTCGTTGGTGACGCAACTTGTCACAGTACCGAGTAGGGTTAGTGCTGGAATCAGTAAGTATAGGAAGGAATGATATAGCTTTCTCATGGGATGAACTTATTGATTGAGAACTTACGAACAATACCGATTACAAAGAGATTGCTCCATACATGCTGGCGCAATTGATTGACCTTTGCCTGCTGATAATCGCCAAGATAGCCAACACGGAAGGTCGTATGACGAACCGTAAAATCGAAAGTAAGCAGCTGACGGAGCGATGGGGCAGATATAGGAGATGTGACAACAAGGTTATGATCATAGTTGTCACGGGTGAATATCTCGTAATAGCTCTGTCCGTAATTAGGTGAGAAGGTTAGTCCGAGAAGCGGAGCTTGGATCTCATAACGTAGTTGGAATGGTAGATTTCGAAGGCGGAAACGGTAAGCAGCAACGGCATTCGGTGCAATATTCAGCTGTGCGTAGGCCTGTGCAGGGTTGTTAGAATTACGCATATTATAGAGGAATCCGAGTCGTGTATCAATTCCTCCACCTGCCTTTAAGTGTAGTTCTCCTTCTCCAATGTTCCATTGTCCTAAGGCATATTGCCAGTTGTATTGGAAGTTATAGAAGCCACCCAGTTCATTGTTATTCTCCCTTCGATTACTTACCGATAGTATTTGTGCCTGATGTACGAGTTCCCTTGATAGCTTTGTCCCGTTCTCACGCACAGAATGAGAGATATAACGAAGTTCTGTTCCAGTATATTCTTCGGGCGAAAGATAGGTGTCAAGAGTATTTACAGCACCCATTCCCAATATCTGTGTATTAGTGATAACCTTGTTACTACGTAGTGTGTCCTGCGCAAGTGTGGGTGTTGATGTTGTGAAAAGGATTATTGCTGAGAGAGAAAACCAGCTAAATAAAGACTTTTTTAGGTTCATAGGCGTAATTGAAAAGTGTCAATAAAAGCGTAAGTCAAATAGATATTTGGTGTCACTCTTTCGGTGATAAAGCCCCAAGCGTTTATAAATAGTTCTTTGAATGGGGGACGTACGGCATGTACGTCCCCTTTTTCAATTCATTGTTTATCGTATTGCTTATTCGTTATCGAAAAGGTTTAGCTGACCAGTAATCTCATCGATGACCTGCTGTTGAGACTTACCTGCATCTGGATCAAGGTTCTCTTCCTTTTCTACAGCTGCAGAGTTCTCATCTTGTATGTCATCTTCATTGCTCTCGTCATCTGTTTTCTCCTCTTCAGGGAAGCGTATTGGTTCTAATTCTTCAATCTTGTCAACAGTCCAAGTTGTTAGGCGTTTGCCCTTTGCCTTGAAGCCCTTCACACCAACAAACTGCTCTGCATCAATCTCCTCTGTGCCACGTGAAGCATCAGCACCACCATAAGTAATCTGTATGCGAGGGAAGGCAACATCAGTCAGCAGTACCATCTGTGACTCTGGATTATCTCCAATAAAGTTCTGATGACGTTTACTTGCTTCCATCTGGAATCGCTTTAAGTATGGATAACCTTGATTGTCAGCATCGAAGATGACTGCTGTCCAAGGCTTGTCAGCATCAAACTTCTCTATGCGGAGAATGTTATCTTCGTAATGGTTGGATGCGTCGAAGTTGGTGATATAGAACTCTCCATTCTTAAGTATCACAAGGATGCTGTCTTGGTCAGAGAACTCTCCAAGGAAACGACCATGGTCTTCGTAGTTGATACGATTGACATCTGGGTCAAACCACACCTTACGTCCACCCAAGGTAGAATGTCCGTGGCTCTTTAATGAGATACGATGAATACTATCTTTGGTCAGCAGATTACCCTTTGCAGCACGCCCCTTGATGAGAATACTTGCAAAGTCACGCTCCATGAAGATATTTTGTTTCTTCTTGTCTGGATTCGGGTCGAGTGTAATCTTTATCAACTCAGCCTCACCATTAGGGTTAGCGGTGAAGTAATTGATTCTTGAGCCCGGCGTGCCGAGAGTTACGTCATATTCTTTATCACGTGTGATAGAAGTCACGTTGAAGCGTTTGATATAGTAAGGTCCCGTCTTTCCGTCACGATAAACGACGTTATAAATCGTACGCTTATCGTTCTTCTTAAACACTTGTACGTGAAGAACTCCCTTACCCACAAACACCTTGTCGGCAATTCGGATAACCTTATACTTACCATCACGATAGAAGATAATAACATCATCGAGGTCTGAGCAGTTCTGAACGAACTCAGCCTTCTTCAAACCTGTACCAATGAAACCTTCCTGACGGTCAATATATAGCTTCTCATTGGCATCAACCACCTTAGCAGCAACAATCGTATCGAAGCTCTTAATCTCTGTACGACGTGGATGGTCACTTCCGTATTTCTCTTTTAGGTGTGTGAACCATTCGATAGTGACACGAATCATCTCGCTGAGGTCCTTGTCAATCTCGGCAATCTCTGCCTTAATCTTCTGAATCAGTTCGTCAGCCTTATCCTTATTGAACTTCAAAATACGTTGCATCTTGATTTCCAAAAGGCGGATGATGTCGTCACGTGTCACCTCACGAATAAAGGTCTTCTTATAAGGCTCAAGCTTTGAGTCGACAAAGGCAACAACTTCGTCAATGTCCTTAGCCGTCTCGAATTTACGCTCCTTATAGATGCGGTCCTCAATGAAGATGCGTTCAAGGGAGTTATAGAACAACTGTTCCTCCAATTCATGCTTGCGAATCTCCAGCTCTAACTTTAATAAAGCCTTCGTATGTTCGGCAGAATTGCGCAATACATCTGATATAGTCAAGAACTCTGGTTTGTTGTCTCGGATGACACAGCAGTTCGGCGAAATGTTTATCTCGCAATCAGTGAAAGCATAGAGGGCATCAATAGTCTTGTCGCTTGATGTACCTGGAGTAAGATGAAGTTGAATCTCCACCTCCGAAGCAGTCATATCCTCTACTCTGCGAATCTTTAGCTTACCTTTTTCAACAGCCTTCGTAATAGACTCTTGAAGTGTGTTAGCGGTCTTTGTAAAAGGAACCTCACGGATGACGAGGGTCTTATTATCAAGCTTTTCAACCTTTGCACGCACCTTCAGAACACCACCACGCTGACCATCATTATACTTTGAAACGTCAATGCTACCGCCTGTTGGGAAGTCTGGATAGAGGTGGAATTCCTCACCACGCAGATAGTTGATAGCTGCATCACAGATGTCGTTGAGGTTATGTGGAAGAATCTTGGATGACAAGCCAACCGCAATACCCTCAGCACCCTGTGCCAAAAGCAGCGGGAACTTTACCGGAAGCGTAATTGGCTCTTTGTTTCTGCCGTCGTAAGAAAGTTGCCATTCTGTTGTCTTAGGATTAAAAACCGTCTCTAAGGCAAACTTAGACAGACGCGCCTCAATGTATCGTGGCGCAGCAGCACGGTCACCAGTGAGGATGTTTCCCCAGTTACCCTGCATGTCAATGAGCAGGTCTTTCTGTCCCAACTGCACCAAGGCATCACCAATAGAAGCATCACCATGTGGGTGGAACTGCATCGTATGACCTACGATGTTTGCAACCTTATTGTATCGTCCATCATCCATGCGTTTCATAGAATGGAGAATACGGCGTTGTACGGGCTTCAAACCATCCTCGATATGAGGTACGGCACGTTCCAAGATTACGTAGCTGGCGTAATCTAAGAACCAGTTTTTGTACATGCCAGAGAGGTGGTGCACGGCAGAGGCATCAAACCTATCGGCAGGTTTATAATCGGAATGGGAATCCTGTTCCTGAGTATCTTCCTCAGGAGTAAGTCCGTCCAAGTCTTTTATTTCGTCATCCATATAGTTCTTGTTTTATCACTTAAAGAAGCAAGCTTCATAAGACTGCAAATGTACGAAAAAAAAAGTAAATAGGCAAATTATAGCTTGTTCAAGTGTAGGATTAGGCTTTCTGTTTGTTGCACTACTCTTGTTTCACTCGCGTCATAGCCTTTTTTCAATCCCAATGGTTGTTATCTTCTGAATAGATAACCCCCTCTCAATGATTGAACTTAGCCTCCGCACCAATGGTGCGGGGCGTCAACACGAGTGGTGCGGAGGCTTAACACCATTCGTGTGGAGCATCAAGACATCTGTTAAAAAAGGTAAGGTAAGCTCATGGTTATCAGCGTAATAATATATAGTAAGGCATTGTTTGCGAGACAGCATAACTTCATGCAAATCAGAAGTCTGGCTTGTGAATAATCGATTTAGGATAAAGTTTCGTGGTAAACCTATCCTTATTCGGCTAAAAAAGCGTAACTTTGCGGTAAAAATTAAAGGTATAAATAGATTATTATGGCACAAGAGGATGTTTTCAAGAAGATTGTGAGCCACTGTAAAGAGTATGGTTTCGTCTTCCCAAGTAGTGATATTTATGATGGCTTGGCAGCTGTTTATGACTACGGTCAGAATGGTGTTGAGCTGAAAAACAATATCAAGCAGTACTGGTGGCAGTCAATGGTATTGCTGCACAATAATATTGTTGGTATCGATGCCTCTATCTTTATGCACCCGACAGTATGGAAAGCGAGCGGTCACGTTGATGCTTTCAACGACCCATTGATTGATAACCGTGATTCAAAGAAGCGTTATCGTGCTGATAACCTTATTGAGGATCAGATTGGTAAATACGAGGAGAAGATTGAGAAGGAAGTAGCTAAGGCTGCTAAGAAGTTTGGTGACGCTTTCGATGAGGCTAAGTTCCGTGAGACCAACCCACGTGTTCTTGAGAATCAGAAGAAGCGTGACGACCTTCATGCACGCTATACTGAGGCTATGCAAGGACCAGACTTGGAGGCTTTGAAGCAAATTATTCTTGACGAGGGCATTGTTGACCCAATCAGCGGTACAACTAACTGGACCGACGTTCGTCAGTTCAATCTTATGTTCTCAACAGAGATGGGTGCTTCTGCTGAGGCTGCAAGTAAGATTTATCTTCGCCCAGAGACAGCACAGGGTATCTTCGTAAACTTCCTCAATGTTCAGAAGACAGGTCGTATGAAGTTGCCATTCGGTATCTGTCAGATTGGTAAGGCCTTCCGTAATGAGATTGTTGCACGTCAGTTTGTGTTCCGTATGCGTGAGTTCGAACAGATGGAAATGCAGTTCTTCTGCCAGCCAGGAACCGAGATGAAGTGGTTTGAGTACTGGAAGAAGCATCGTTTGGCATGGCACGAGGGTCTTGGTATGGGTGATGATAACTATCGTTTCCATGATCATGAGAAGTTGGCTCACTATGCTAATGCAGCAACCGATATTGAGTTCCACATGCCATTTGGCTTCAAGGAGGTTGAGGGTATTCACTCACGTACTAACTTCGACCTTTCTCAGCATGAGAAATACTCTGGTCGTCAGGTGAAGTACTTTGATCCAGAGCGTAATGAGAACTATACTCCATACGTCGTAGAAACATCTATTGGCGTTGACCGTATGTTCCTTTCTGTTATGTGTCACAGCTATACAGAGGAGGCATTAGAGAATGGTTCAAGCCGTGTTGTTTTGAAGTTGCCAGAGCCATTGGCACCTGTTAAGTGTGCAGTTCTTCCTTTGGTTAACAAAGATGGTCTGCCAGAAAAGGCACAGGAGATTGTAAACAGTCTGAAGTTCCATTTCAATACACACATGGAGGCTAAGGATTCTATCGGTAAGCGTTACCGTCGTCAGGATGCTATCGGTACCCCATTCTGTGTGACTGTTGATGGTGATACTTTGACAGACAACACAGTTACATTGCGTTATCGTGACTCAATGAAGCAGGAGCGTGTACCAGTTGAGAAACTGCGTGAGATCATTGAAGACCGCGTATCTATCACTGCTCTGCTGAAGAAGATTGATATTGACTAATTAAAAGAAGGATAGCAGAGTAGGCTTTTTAGAATCTAATAGGGTATCAAGGTTCTCTATCATTTCTAATAATCCCACTCCGCTATCTCTTTCTGATTTAAATAAAAGACTATGACAAAGAATATAAAGACGCTTATTCGCCGTGCTGCAGGTGTCTTCTGCTTGGGCGGAATGATGCTTTCAGCAGGCCTCTTTACCTCATGTACAGAGAAAGATAATACTGTAGAGGAGTTTGCTGATTGGCAGTCGAAGAACGAAACTTATTGGAATAAGCTTTATACTGCAACTCAGCAGAAAATTAAGAGTGGTGATACCTCTTGGAAGATAATACTTAATTATAGTTATCAAAATCAGAAACAGACCTCTGGTTCTGCACCGACTTATAGTCCAGAGAATTATATTATTGCACATGTAGAGCAGGCTGGAACTGGCACAACAAGTCCGTTGTATTCTGATTCTGTCTCTATGCATTATATGGGTCGCTTGATTCCATCTACGACTTATACATCGGGGCTTATCTTTGATAAGTCATGGTCAAACGATACTTTTAATGCAACAACATCACGCCCAGCACATAGTTACCTTGGTCTTACCTATAATGCAGAGGGTAAGGCGGTAAGTCTTGTAGATGGATTTACAACAGCTTTGATGTCAATGCATCGTGGTGATCATTGGACGGTGTATATTCCTCATCAGTTGGGTTATGGTACGAGTGCTTCGGGTACGGTACCAGCTTACTCAACGCTTATCTTTGATCTTCGACTGGTTGATTTCTCTCATCCAGGTACGAAGTTGAAGGATTCATAATCAAGGTATAGCGTCATAGCCTTTTTGAAAGGTCAGATTGACCTTTATTCTTATATGTAGGGACACAAGTTCCCGTGTGTTCGGCTTAATAATAACAGCGAATAGACGGGAGTAAGGTCCCTATTTTGCTTTTGATATTTGGAGCATTTCTTGTTAGGAACTTTGGTTTACTAATTCTCTCAAGATCTCATTATTTATTATTCTGGTTTTCATTATTCATATTTCATTGTTTTCCCGTGCGTATATCTTTTAGTAAATCCGTTGCAGAAAGTCTTCTTGCCAAAATTCGTAGTGGTGAGGTGATGAGCAGGAATGAGAAGTTTAATCTCATTATCCAACTCAGTATCCCATCTATCTTAGCGCAGGTGACAACGGTTTTGATGTTTTATATTGATGCGGGAATGGTGGGTTCGTTGGGAGCTGAACCATCAGCAGCTATCGGACTTGTCGAACCTGCAACATGGCTCTTCTTCTCTTTAGTGAGTGCAGTGACAATGGGTTTTTCTGTTCAGGTTGCTCACTTTATTGGAGCAAACGACTTTCCAAAGGCGCGTGCAGTAATGCGTCATGGTTATGCCTTTGGCTTATGCTTTGCGCTGTTTTTGCTACTTGTCACTTTTCTTATCGGTTCTCGTCTTCCAGTATGGTTGGGAGGCGGTGCTGACATCCAGCATGATGCAACTGTTTACTTCCTTATCTTCTCTCTCATAATTCCTTTTCACCTAATCGAGTATATGTCAGCAGCGATGCTGAAGGTGTCAGGTGATATGCGTCGTCCGAGTTTTATGGCAATATTAATGTGTGTACTGGATGTGATTTTCAACTATTTCTTTATCTTCCCTACGCGTACTATTTCTCTCTTTGGTATGGAGATGACGATGCCGGGTTTGGGTGAAGGTGTGGCTGGTGCAGCACTTGGAAGTCTTTTATCTTTTGTCTGTGTGGCACTTCCATTGGCTTATTATGCAATCTTTCGCAGTCCTATCTTGGCTTGGAAGCAGGATGTTGAACGTTTTGTGTGGCGTTGGCAATATATATGGAATGCGATGAAGATAGGTGCACCGATGGCGTTACAATATCTTCTGATGAATGGTGCACAATTGGTTTCTACCATGATTGTTGCCCCTTTGGGTAACATCGCTATTGCAGCGCATTCGTTTGCGATTACCGCAGAGAGTCTTTGTTACATGCCTGGGCATGGTATTAGTGAGGCTGCTACCACATTAGTAGGGCAGAGTGTAGGTGCAGATAGGCGTGACCTTCACCGTAGTTTTGCATGGATGACGGTTTTACTTGGTATGGTTGTTATGGCGTTTATGGGTGTTATAATGTATATCTTCGCTCCAGAGATGATTGGTTTGCTGTCTCCAGTGGCAGAAATTCAGGCTTTGGGAACCTCTGTTCTTCGCATTGAAGCCTTTGCTGAACCATTTTTCGCTGCTGCTATTGTCGCTTATAGTGTCTGCATAGGAGCAGGAGATACGCTGAAACCTTCATTGATAAACTTGGGTAGTATGTGGCTTATCCGTTTAACGTTAGCTTACGCACTTGCATCACAATACGGTCTTCAAGGTGTGTGGTTTGCAATGGCAGTTGAACTTTCTCTTCGTGGAATGATGTTTATCTTCTATCTTTTCAAGCGTCTTCGACGAACATAACTGTTATAGGGTGAGGGATAAAAATGGGTAGTAGTCTTTCTTATAAAGTCTTTTTCCTTTTTATAAAAATGAAGGATTGCGATTCTTCTTCATGATTGTAATTTACTTCTGATGGTAAGAATAAAGGTTGCATACCCTATACTTCATAGAAACTCTTGGTAAAAAACTACAGATTTTACCTCTAATTTGTGTGGAATATGCGGATAGTTGTATGTTAGTTTCTCCTATATATATAATAAGGTGAAGTGATTCTGCACGATCAATATGTCAAAATAGCAATAAGATATGGTGTAGAATATGTGTTTTAAAATCTATTTTTAAAGGGGAATGTTAAAACGCAAATTTACCTCTTTAGAGATATTTTATTGCCCAAAACAGTTAAAAAGATGTTGA
>ERZ773018.1058-NODE-1058-length-15177-cov-8.274699_pt1 | contig 15177 bp, 14 predicted proteins | sample MGYA00580840_ERZ773018 | MGnify/ENA primary metagenome ERZ773018 (study PRJEB29015, sample SAMEA2738125) | human oral metagenome | biome: human oral; feature: human-associated habitat; material: saliva | place: China | collected 2256 ... | reverse complement strand
GGGCGGGTACGGCCACCAACCCCTTCACCGGCGACACCCAGACCATCAACGGCCTGGTCACCACCACCGAAACGACCGGACCGTTCCCGCTCGGGCAACTCATCGTCAACAACACCGACACCTCAGAAGAAAAACAAGGACACTAAAGCGCAGAGCGGGTACGAATCTACGCCACCACCATGGCCGCCGTCCCCGCGCACATGAGGGCGAGGCCGAGCAGGTAGCGCAGCGTGAAACGCTCGTGAAACGCCACGGCCGACACGGCAACCGTCACGAGGATCGACAGCTTATCGATGGGCACCACGACCGAGGCGGGCCCGTCCTTGAGCGCGTGATAGTACGCCAGCCATGACGCGCACGTCGCAGCGCCCGACGCGACGATAAACGCCAGCTCGCGGCCAGGAATCGACCGAACCTCGCCCAGACGACCCTGCGCGCCCACGATCACCCACGCCATCGCCAGCACTACCAGCGTGCGCACCGCCGTCCCCAGCGTCGGATCAACCCCCGAAATGCCAACCTTTCCAAGGATCGATGTCAGCGCCGCAAACAGAGCGGACGCAAGCGCGAACGTCAGCCAGCTCCCGCCCCCGCGCAGCGCTCGAGGAAGGCCCGATAACTCAGAGGGTTCCACCATCAGGAGCGTCCCCGCCGTGATCGCGATAATCCCGGCCGCGCCCCATACACTCACCGGCTCGCCCAGCAGGATGAGTGCGAGGATGATCGCCAGGACCGTCGACAGCTTGTCGATCGGCGCCACGCGGGATACATCCCCTCGGGAAAGCGCCGCGAAGTAGCACAGCCACGAGGCCCCCGTCGCCAACCCGGACAACACCAGGAACAGCGCAGAAGTTCCGTCGATAGACGCGGTGCCGGAAGCCGTTCCCGTCAGTGCCGCCATACCCCACGCGCCCGCGGCCACGACAACCGTGCGCAGCGCCGTCGCAACCGTCGAACTCGTCGACGCGACGCCCGCCTTCGCCAGGACGGCGGTCAGCCCCGCGAACAGGGCTGATAGAGCGGCGGCGAGGATCCACATGAGACCAGCGTAGGGCCGTTCCGGACGTTCTCGCATCCGAGCAAAATGACGGTGTGTCATGAGCGCCATCGCGGAGGAAAACTAGGCTATAGTTGTCGCATATCCGGGCCTCGTTGTGAGGCGACAACGCAGCGTAAAGGAAAGAGACGAGCGGCAACCTCGACGAGCTCGGCGCCAACGGTGAATACGAAGAAGATGGCCGAGAGATCATCCTTGACACGAGCGGCGAAGCGGAAACGACAGAAGATGCCACCGAGGGGGTCGCAGAGCTGCGCGACACGATTGCCCAGCAGGACTCGGAAGCCGAACAGTACGCGATTGAATTTCTCAAGAAGGTCGTGCGCATCCGCGGCGTGCGGATTACCCGCGACGGGTTCCTGCGTCAGGAACTGCGCAAACTCCACATGAGTGACGAAGCGATTGGGCGCGCCGTTGACTCCAACCCGGTGCTCGCAGGAGTGTCCCTGACCGATCTCGACAAGCTCGCGGATGGCATCATCTCCTTCGAGACAAACAAGTCCGCGGCGATGTCCTTCGCCGCCGGACTCCCCGGCGGCTTCGCGATGCTCGGGACGGTCCCCGCGGACCTCATGCAGTACTACGTGCATGCGTTCAGGATTATGCAGAAGCTCGCCTACCTGTACGGTTGGCGCGAGCTCCTTAGCGACATGGATGAGGTTGACGATGAGACCATCGGTGTCCTCGCGGTGTTCTTCGGCGTCATGCTCGGCGTTGGCGGTGCGGCCCAGTCGCTGACGACGTTCGCGCGCTCGGTCGCTATGCCTGCCTTCCAGAAGCAGCTGACCAAGCAGGCGCTGACAAAGACCTCGTGGTACCCGGTGATGAAGCACTGCCTGCGTTTCATCGGCATCAACCTCACGAAGAAGAGCTTCGCGCAGGGCGTCTCCAAGGTTATTCCCGTCATCGGCGGTGTTGTCTCGGGCGGCATGATGTTCGTGTCGCTCCAGTCCCAGTCCACCCGCCTCAAGGGGCACCTGCGCGAGCTGCCGCCTCCCGGAGTCGACGCCGAGGTCTGGAAGCAGTCGGTCAGCGATGCGACCCCCGACGATCAGGAGACGGGCATGCTGGACAATGCCCAGCAGGCGCTCGAGAGCACGACTAAGGCCGTCACGAGTGGCGCAAAGACTGCGGCGACCGGCATTGCCGATGGTGCGATGACCGCGGCCTCTGGCATCGCGGACGGTTTCAAGGGCCTCTTCGGTCGGCGCAAGTAACGACATCGCCGACGAGGCCTGGGCCGGGCCGCGCTCAAACGTGGCGCTTAGCCCAGGCCTCGTGACCGTGTATAACCGGCCACTGCTTGCCCTCCTCGCGCGCCCGGGGAAGGGGAAACCTGCCACGATATGCGGGTGAATGAGACGACTGACCCGGCCCTGGCCTCGTCCGTGACGGAGGCGGGCCCCCTGATCCTGCAGGCCTTCGCCTGGGACATGGCCCCGGATGCCAGCCACTGGCGCTACCTCGCCGCCCACGCCCAGGAGATCGCGGACCTGGGTGTGACAGCGATCTGGCTGCCGCCCGCCTACAAGGGCCACGAGGGTATCAACGACGTCGGCTACGGCGTCTACGACCTGTACGACCTGGGCGAGTTCGACCAGAGGGGCTCCGTGCCCACGAAGTACGGGACGAAGGACGAGTATCTGGCCGCCATCAGTGCCCTGCACGAGGCGGGTATCGCGGTGTGCGCCGACATCGTCCTCAACCATCGCATGGGTGCCGACGCAACCGAGACCGTGCGCGCCACTCCGATCAATCCCCAGAATCGTCACGAGGCGATCGGGGAACCCGAGATAATCGAGGCGTGGACCCGCTTCACGTTCCCGGGGCGAGCGGACGCGTACTCGGACTTCACGTGGGACTGGACGTGCTTCCACGGTGTCGACTGGGATGAAGCCACGAAGCGCAACGGCCTGTGGCTCTTCGAAGGCAAACAGTGGAACGAGTCCGTCGACACCGAGTTCGGTAACTTCGATTACCTGATGGGCTGCGACGTGCACGTGACCGACCCCCGCGTCAGCGAGGAGCTGGACCGCTGGGGCAAGTGGTACGTCGAGACCACCGGAGTAGATGGGCTACGCCTGGACGCCGTTAAACACGTGGGCTCGGACTTCTACGCCCGCTGGCTTGAGGACCTGCGCGCCTCGACGGGGCGCCGCCTGCCCGCCGTCGGCGAGTACTGGAGCGGCGACGTGCGCGAACTCGAGAACTACCTGACGCGAGTCCCGAACGTCATGCTCTTCGATGTTCCCCTGCACTACCACCTGCACGATGCGTCGGTTTCGGACGGCAATGTGGACCTTGCTCGCCTGTGGGAGAACACGCTGACGGCCTCCCGCCCCGACAAGTCCGTCACCTTCGTCGAAAACCACGACACGCAGCCAGGCCAGTCCTTGGCCTCAACGGTCGCCCCTTGGTTCAAGGCGGCCGCCTACGCCCTCATCCTCTTCAACGAGGCCGGGGTTCCCTGCGTGTTCTGGGGTGACTTCCTGGGTTCCCCCGAGTCCGATGACCTGCCTGCCGTGCGCGAGCTGCCGATCCTCATGGAGCTGCGGGCCCGCGCGGCTGTCGGCCCGCAGCACAATGCCTTCGACGATCCCGACGTGGTCGGCTTCGCCCGCGAAGGCAAGGATGAGATCCCCGGCTCCGGCTGCGCTGTCATCCTCTCCGATCGGATGGCCGCCGAGAAGACACTCTACGTGGGAACGCGCCACGCCGGCCAGGAGTGGGAGTGCATCATCGGAGGCCACCCGTCCGTGCGCGTCGCGGACGACGGAACGCTCACCGGCATGGTCAGCGATGGTGGCCTCAGCGTCTACGTGCCCCGCCGCAGCGCGTAGGGCAGTGATCGTATAACGAACCCCGGCCTCGTCCGAAAAGACGAGGCCGGGGAACGTCTCTGTGCGAGCGTTACTCGCTCGAGCCACCCAGTGCGGGGATGCGCTCGATCTGCTCCTTGAAGAAGGACTCGGACGCGGAGATGAAGCGGTCGATGTTGATCGACACCTGCGCGTCGGTCATGCCGTAGCGAGACGAGACAAACTGCTCGGCACACACGCGCTGCGTGCCGTCGTCCAGCGTCGCGACGTAGACCTTGGGCCACTTGGTGGCCGCGTTCCAGTCGTTGCACGCCTGGATGAGGCGCGGGCGCAGCTCCATCGACACGTCCTCGCGGATGCCGCCCCACATGCTCAGGTCCGCACCGTCGTCGATCACGGAGAACACGTAGTAGCCGTTCGTGAAGCCCGTGCGCAGGCGATTGTCCTCAACCTCGTACCTGTAGTCGTTGCGCTCGAAGAAGTCGACAAGCGCTCGCATATCGAGGGGACGCACGACTGTGCGGCGCTCAAGGGCGCGCTTGCACTCCTCGATGATCTGCGGAGCGTCCTCGTGGGTGGGGTCCATCGCGAGGCACTGCTCCAAGTACGTCATGGCGCTTTCTTCCTCGTCCTGCCAGTACAGGGCGGTGCCGATGCGGTAGTACCACTGCGGGTCAGCCATGCCCTCGGCCTCAACGCTGCGCAGCAGCTCCACTGCGTGCTTGATGTGTTCCTGGAAGGAATCCATGTACGGCTGGGCGTAGTTGATGTAGGCGCGCGCCAGCAGGCTCGTCAGCTCGTAGTCCATCGCGGCCGGGGGTTGTCCCTCGATGAGCGCGATGATCTTCTGGTGTTCCTTCTCCTCATGGAGAAGAGCGATCTGGTTGATGAGTGACTCGCGCGATTCCATGGAAGCTCCTTCGTGTCGAGGCCGAATCTGACTACCAGGTCACAAGCATAACAGGGGAAGCGGACGCGCCACAGCCCCGCTCAAGGCCCTCACTGTGTAGTGTTGGTGAGTTAGCTCCAGTGAGAGAAACGGGGAGAGCATGTCTGATGATCTGCGTGCGCGCATGAGCGAGTCCGATGCCGCCCACTGGGACGAAATCCAGCGGTGGAAGGACACGCAGATGCGCCCGATCCGCCCCCGAGTCATCTCGCAGCGCGTCCGCTCGGCGGCCCTTGCGCCTCTGGGCAAGGCGGTGTCCATCGCGCGCAAGGTGCCCGGCGGTGAAGCGCTGACTCGAACCGTGTCCTCCGCTGCCCTCGGCCTCGTCGAGCTGGCAGCATCCGCGTCCGAGGCCTCGGTGCGCCGCAAGCGCATCCTCAAGGCCTACCGTTCCGTGGGCTTTGACGTGCGGACCCTGCAGGATATCCGCTCACTGAGGGTCGACGACGTCCTCGCCGTCAAGCCCCGCCTGAGCCTGGCCTACTCGACGACCGCGGCCGCCGAGGGAGCGGTGAGCGGCGTGTTCGCCTCCGGAGGCTCCGTTGCCGCAGTGCTCGGCATGGGCGTGGCCTCCGCCCCGGGAGTGGGGGTGACGGCCTCGGCGATCGCCGTCGATATCACGACCTTCCTAGCGGCTGCGACGCGCCTCGTTGCACACACGGCCGCTTACTACGGCTACGACTCGGAGGATCCCACGGAGAGGCTCTTCTCCGCGATGGTGCTCTCGCAGGCGATCGACCCGACGGGCAGCGGTCACGATTTCGTCGTCGAAAAGCAGGCGACGATGCTGGCCTTCAACAAGGTGATGCGTGACCTCGCCCGGCGAGGTTCCCTCGACGGCCTCGGCGGCAACGTGGTCGTGAGCGCGATGAACTCCCTCTTCAGCGCAATGGGCGTACGCCTGGCATCCCGAAAGCTCGCGCAGATCGTCCCAGTCGCGGGCGTCGTCGTGAGCGCCGGGCTGAATGCCGCCCTGATGCGCACCATCGGCGAAACAGCCGATCACCTGTACCGCGAGCGCTTCCTTGCGGAACGCTATGGCCGGGTGGAGACCGCCGACGGTACCTCGACGGACCTGGCGAGGCCTGCCGACACCCAGGAGCTGAGCGCAGACGTCGCGCGCTACGTGGAGATCACCAAGGCCGAGAGCCGCCTGTAAGCACCCCCGGCGCTCGCTTAACTACGCGAGTTCCAGTTCTGCCAGTCGTTCCAGTCATCCTCGTCCTGCGCGTCGACCGAGATCATCGGCGCGTGCGAGGACTCAATCGGCTCATCGATTTCGGGCTCGGGTGAGACGGTAGCCTCGTTGTGCTTCTTGTGGCGCTTGCCCCAGCCCCACAGCCTGCGGCGCTTCTTGTCGTCTTCCTGCTCGCGCGGGGCTTCCTTCTTCTGGGAGATTTCCGCGTTCCAGTCCTCCTGGAAGGGGCCGCAGCGGCCGGTGTCTGGAGGGGTACGGGCATCTGAGGGGATGCGGGAATCTGCGTCTGGCTGACGACCGAGGGCATGGCGGGTGCACTCTGCTCGAACGGGGTCGGTGTCGTCGGGGGAGCGGACATCTGAGTGACGGGCGCGGGCTGGCTCACCGGCGCGGCCGGTTCGGGCGTCCCCCATTCCGCGGGTTTCACTCGACGGACACGACGAATCTGCGCGGTCGGCATCTCCGCGTCGTCAATGAACGACATCGACGAGGCCGGGGCAGGTTCCACGACCGGTTCGGGTTCCGCGACGGGTTCGGGTTCGACGACCGGCTCGGGCATCCGGATGTCGGCCTGGCGCACCTTCGGGATCAGCATTGTCTCGGGAGCATCGACGGCGCTGGGGGGAGGCAGCGGCACGGGCGGGACGGGAGGCTCGGGCATGGGAACCGGTGCCTGCTGTGCCGCAGGTGCTTCTTCGGGGGCCGGAATAGGCTGAGGAACATGCGCGTCGCGGACCGCCTGACGCTGCGAACGCCTGCTTGGGAACGCCGGCTGAGCGTCGGCCACCGGCTGAGCCTCCGAGGCCTGGCGCGAACGACGACGAAGCGAGGAATCAGGGGTGGACTCCGTGCGAGTTCCTTGCTGAGGTGTCGATGCTGCGGGCTGCGGCGCCGTCGCGACGGACGGGGACGCTTGCGTGGGTGTTGGAGTGATGGCCGGGGTAGGCGCGGCGATAGGAGCCTGCGGGGAAACAGGGGGCGTAATCGGGGTCGCGGTGCGCTGAGGAGCGTCAGCCATTGGGGTCTGGAGGGGGCCGCTGGATATGCCAGCGGTAGGCATCGGCTGACCGGCGATCGGCTGGGCAGGGCGCTCGGGGAAGACCACAGGCCTGTGGTCCTTGCGTGAGTGTCGCCTCTTAGGAGCCTGTGTGCTCGCAGCTGTGGGAGCGGCGGTGGGTTTCGGGTGCGACTTGTGCTCCCACGTGAAACCGGTGTCACGCGGCGTCGGCTGCGGAGGATTCAGGGAGGCCGAAGGACGCGTGGTGGGAGCCGGAGCAGGAGCGGACGTAGCGGCGGGCGCAATCGGTGTCGGAGGGGCGTAGCGCTCCACGCCCTCGTTCCCACGAGCAGGAGAGGGACCGTGTACATGCGAAGCCGGGGCGGCGGCCTGCGTTCCGGATGTCGCTTTCTTTCCACGCTTGGCGCGCACAACGTAGACGACAACCACGATGCCGATGACGAGAAGGACGAGGCCAACGATGAGACCGATGAGAAGAGCGATCGGAGGATCGGAGGATTCTTCGGTTGCGGCGGCAGCGTCCGCCGTCGGTGCTACGCTCGAGCTCGCCGAGGCCGAGGTAGGCATCGGGGTCACGCCCCATGGATCCTTCAGTGCATTCGTCGTCGCCGCGGCATTAGGGTCGCCGCCAGGGGTGAGAGACCCTTTCACGGTGATCATTTGGGGGACGGTGTCGGTCCAGGAAGTGACGGAGAATGTGCGGCCCTCGTACGTCGTTGCAGACGTGGAAGCTCCCGCGGTGGCGGACTGTACCTCTCCCTCGACACTCAGGGACAGAGACTTAAGCGTCAAGTCCGGGTGGAACAACTTGCGAGACTCGGTGAGCGTGCGCTCGGCGTGAGCGGTCATGACGAACTCGCCTGAATCCTCGAGGGAGAACTCAGACTCCCTCTCAGCATTCGTATACATGAGCTGCATGTGGCACACGGTCGCGTCGTCGCGCGTCACGAACTCAACGTGCTGGTCCGACGACTTACCGGCGTAGGGCTTGCCGGCCGACTCGCTCATCGTCCGTTCGTGGATACAAAGCAACGAGGGGGAACGTGTGCGACACTATCTGATCGATCGTCAAGTGAAAGAACGTCGAGTGACAAAGAAAAACACGCCTCGTTGACAAGGCCAGATCGGCGTCTATCTCGTAGGGTGACAGGTGTCTACCTGTCGTTAGGTTTTCGATAGTAAATTGCTCATATGCCCATGTCGATGAAGGAGGTGGCCCGTGAAGTGTCGACCTGCTACGAGCGATGATACTCCCGAAATGACGCGTATTATCACCGATGGGTTCCTCGACTATCCACTGCATATCATGCTCAAGCCCTACCTCTACCAGCCGGATCATTACCCACAATGCGTGGCCGCGATCAATCGGATGCTCGCCTCCTCCTATCGGTGGGTGCGTCATGCGCTTGTCGTGGAGCACGAGGGGCTCGTTGTCGCAACGGCGCTCATGCATGATCGCAAGGTTGGTGTGGTGCGTAGCTTCGTCAGTGGAGGCTACGAGCTTTTCCACTACGCCTCCCCACGCCTCGTGGCTGATTTTCTCGACGTCACCGACAGATCTGATCAGATCGCCGTTGATAATGGCGATTTCGACTGGTATCTCGAGGTGCTCTCCGTTGATGCGAGCATGCGCGGCCGCAGCGTGGGGCGCTGGATGGTCTCACGGGTCCTGCCGGATTATGTGGCTAAGCGTGGTGGGCGCGCCTACGGCTTCGTGACCTCGACGGAAAAGAATGCGCGTTTCTATCTCAATGGCGGTTGTGAACTTCTCGACCGCGTCGATGTTCATATGCGTGAGGAGACCTGTCCGATCTGGGCTTTCCAGAGGCGTGCAGAGCTTCTCTAACGCACGCGCAATGCGGCGTTTTGCGCCGATTCTCAACCCTGCGTGGCAATAGATGGGCGATTGCGCCTTTGTGCAGGTCGCAGCGCGTGATGCACGTCCCGCACTTCCGCTTGACTTCAAGGACTTGAGGTCTTTTAGGGTGAAGTCATGGTAGGGACTCGCTCCGGGCGCACGTACTCCATCAAGGAGGTAGCGGCGCTTGTTGGGCTGCCCGCGTCCACCCTGCGTTACTACGAAGATGTGAACGTTATTCCCGCGATCGCGCGTGATCCTTCGAGTGGTCATCGAATTTATCGGGAAGATGACCTCGAGCTGTTGACGTGGGTGTCGTGCCTGTCAGCGTCGGGCATGTCGATTGCTGATATGCGCGAGTATGTTCGCTCGGGCCTTGGTGGAGAGCGCGATATTTCCGAGTTCATTACTTTGCTGGAGCAGCAGGATGAACGATTGCGGGAAGAAGCGCAGATTCTTGAGCTGCGTCGTGAGTTCTTGCGGACGAAGGTCTCGTACTGGCGTGCGGTCAAGGGTGGGGGTGTCCAGGAAGCTGAGCGTCTGGATGCTGCGGCACGCGCTCTCGCTGAGCGTCTGAAAGCCTGGTCGTAACACCTTCATAGTCCTAGTGGGGCGGGTTCATGCCTGCTCCGAATCCTGCCCCGCTAGGGGGCACGGGGCCGCGCATTCGATATGGGTGCGCGGCCCTTCACTATGGCCGCTGCGGATTCCAGTAGGGGACTGTGCGTTGCAGGTGTGCCATCTCCTGCTCGACGAGAGGTGCCAGTTTCTCCCAGGAGAGGGAGTCCTCCCCGTGCCACGCTGCTTCCGCGACGACGAGGAGTCGGGGGAAGATATGGTAGAAGAGGAGGTCTGGGGTGGTGATGGTCGAGGACCATGCCACGGCCTCGACCCCTTTCAGTCGCTCCCCGTGCAACGCGTGGGTAAGGCGGTCAGACAGGGTGTGGGCCGGTTCGAGGGTGCTGTTGGCGCGCCCCGGGTGGCTGAGGGTGAGGGCGTCGGTGTCCGCCAGGACCCACGGCGCTCCGGAAGACTCGGCGGCCCGGCGTCCAACGTCCCCGGGACGGTGGGCGAGGAGAATGGTTCCCGGAGGGGGTGTCGGATAGGCCCTCGTGAGGGTATCCCAGGCGGCCGCACGCCTGCCGTGAAAGTGGAGGGTGCGCAGCGCCCGGTCGACAAAAAGCCGCTCGATCACTGCGCCGGAGGTGAGTCCTGCGCGCATCAGGGAGGAATCGGATTCCCATGGCCCCCAGTCGGTCGCTGCTCCCCCGATGTGGATGGTTGGGGAGGGGAAGATGGAGCAGGCGTGATGGAATGCGGCTTCGACGAAGCTGAGAGAGGCGGCGCTGGGCCAGAGCGTCTGGTTGCTTCCGTGTGCAGCCTTATTGACGAGGGCGGGGTTTCCCAGGTGGGGATACGCGCGGATCGCGGCTCCGGCGTGGGAGGGGATCGAAATTTCGGGGACGATGCGGATATCGCGCGCCGCTGCAAAGTTGACGAGGTGGCGAATGTTGGCGTCTGAGTAGAAACCTTGGGTCGAGTGAGCCGGTGTGAGGCGCCATGAACCTTTCCTGTCGGGGGCGCATTCGGTGTCGTACCAGTCGCTGGGCTGTCGGGGGATGTTGCCGCCGATTGCGGTCAGCATGGGGTATCCGGGCACGTGCATGCGCCACCCGGCGTTGTCGGTGAGGTGCCAGTGCAAGACGTTGAAGCGGTAGCGAGCCATGATGGTCAGGAGTAGTTCCATGGTTGGGACCGGCCAGAATGTGCGCGCGGAATCGATAAGGAGGCCTCGCCACGAGCACGTGGGTGGTCTGGTCGTGTCGTGCGGAAGGCTGGGGGGAGTGGTCGCCATGGTGGCTCCTTGGACTTGGCTACAAAAAGTGTAACAAGCATCACTAATGTTCTGGGGCGTTTTCGTTCGTCAATCTGAGTAACTATTGAAAGTCTGCGACTATCTCCCATCTGTTAGGTTTGCTGAACAGGTCTACAATGGTCACGCTGATGTGAATCTAGTCATGCTCAAAGAGGAGTGCTTCATGCTGTCGACCGACACCGTTTCCCTCAGTCCAAACCCCCTCGTGGCTGCCCTCGGAAAGCCGGCGAAGGAATTTACGAAAGCCGACATCATCGGCTATATCGAGGACAACGGCATCAGGATGCTCAACCTGCGCTATATCGGAGGGGATGGTCGCCTGAAGACGCTGAACTTCGCGATCCAGTCCAAGGCACACCTGGATCGTGTGCTGACGCTGGGGGAGCGCGTCGACGGCTCCTCGCTCTTCGCCTTCGTCGAGGCGACCTCCTCGGACCTGTACGTCGTGCCCCGCCTGGCCACGTCCTTCCTCAACCCCTTCTCGCACATTCCGACCCTGGATATCCTGTGCGGCTTCTACGACGTCGACGGCAAGCCCCTGGCCTCGGCGCCGCAGGAGATTCTGCGCAAGGCTCAGCGCGCCCTCAAGGAAGAGACAGGCTGCGAGCTGCAGGCCCTCGGCGAACTCGAGTACTACCTCTTCTCCGACGAGGAGGACCTGTTCCCCGTCGAACCGCAGCGCGGCTACCACGAATCGGGCCCCTTCTCGAAGTGGGAGAGCGTGCGCACGGAAACCCTGCTGCACCTGGTGTCCATGGGCTGCGCGGTCAAGTACGCCCACTCGGAGGTCGGTAACTTCGTGTCCGGCGGTCGTCAGATGGTTCAACAGGAGATTGAATTCCTGCCCGTGGACGCCCTGGATGCCGCCGACCAGATGGTGCTCGCCAAGTGGGTGCTGCGCGAAGTCGCCCACTCCTACGGCATTCACGTCTCTTTCTCGCCGAAGATCGCGGTCGGTCAGGCCGGGTCGGGCATGCACTTCCACACCCGCCTCGTCAAGGACGGTGTCAACCAGTTCTCGACCGGATCGGGCCTGACGGAGACGGCCCTGAAGGTCATCGGCGGTTACCTGTCGCATGCCGCTTCCCTCACCGCGTTTGGCAACACGGTCCCCACGTCCTTCCTGCGCCTCGTGCCGCACCAGGAGGCGCCCACGGCGATTTGCTGGGGCGACCGTAACCGTTCCGTCCTCGTGCGCGTGCCCCTGGGATGGCAGAACATTGACGACTCGATGTTCCGTGACGCGAACCCCGCCGAGCCTGCCATCGATGAGCTGCCGAACGACTCCCAAACGGTCGAGCTGCGCAGCCCCGACGGTTCCGCGGCCGTCCACCTGCTGCTGGCCGGTATCGCTGTCGCGGCACGCATCGGCCTGACCGAACCGGGCATGGCCGACTATGCGCGTGAGCGCAAGGTCGACGGCGACGCCTCGCAGACCCCCGACCTCGATCAGCTGCCCGGCTCCTGCTTCGAAGCCGCCGGCAGGCTTCTCACCCAGCGCGAGGACTACGAGGCGAAGGGCGTGTTCCCCGCGGGCCTCATCGATTCGTGGGCGTCTCACCTGGTCGCGCTCGGGGACGTGCACCTGCGCGACGACCTGGCCGACTCGCGTATTTCGGTGGAAGAACTCGTCGAACGCTACTTCCACATCGGCTAACGACACGCGCCCCGGCCTCGCGCAGGTCGGGGCGAGTCGTTGTCGCAGACGAATGAGGTCACTCGGGCGGGGTGAAACGCTCCTCGTCCGAAGGCGGCTCGGCCCCGTTCGAGTCGGCCGCGCGGCGCGCGTAGGGGAGCGCGGAGGTCTTACGCGCATCCGCCTGAGCGCGGCGCGCATTCTTCAGCGAGGCGTCGCGGTCAAACTGAGCGTCTGCTGCTCGTCGTCGCGACGCGGCGCGACCCCGCACGAGCGCCCCGATGATCACCAGAGCCAACACCGACCCAGTCAGTGCGAGGACGGGCATCAGAGAACGCTCGAGTGAGCTCCCTCCTCGCTGCGCAGAGGGAGGCGCGGGGGCCGCGGTCGAAGAAGAAGAAGGCGACGGCGTCGGCGCGGAGGCGTCCGGGGCAACCGAACCCGACGCGCTCACGTTGCCCGTCACGCCGTGCCATACGACGGTGCTCGCATCGTTCTTCGTGGACGACGAAGGAGTGGAAATCTCACCGCCGTCAGAGGCCTCGACGACAACTGAATCGTGAGCGATGAGGGTCACCGACTCGATCGAGGCCGATGCCTCGGGCGAGGAAAAACCCTCCAGCAGTCGGGCCGACGTCGACTCGAAGTGGAACACCCCGCCGTCGTCGACCGAGACGACCTCGGCGCCCGCATCCTCGAGGTTCCACGTAAAACGGCACCCCATGACCCCGCCCGCATCCACCAGCAGGGAGGAAGTCGCCTGCGCGGCGGTGCCCATCGACTGACACTGCTCACCGATCAGTGCGTGATCCGTCGACAGGGTCACCTGATGGGTCGCGCTCACGCCCGGCGTCATCTCGTAGACCTCGACGAGGTGAATCTGCGTCGGCGCGTCCGCATACGCAGCAGCGCCGCCCGCCGTCAGGGCGAGAGCCCCAACGGTGCCGAGCAGCGCTCGTGCGAGCCTCATTCGGCCTCGTCCTCAGCGCGCAGCCGCGGCACAGAGGTCTTCTCGGGGCGAATGCCCACCTTGTCGGCGTAAAACGCGCGGATGGCCTCCATGTCGGCGCGCACGTCACCCGTCAGCTGGTACGTCGGTCCCCAGCCAAACGTGCGGGTGTTGCGGTCGATGAAGCCCAGCTGGATCGGCACGCCCGCCTCCATCGCGATGCGATAGAAGCCGGACTTCCAGAAATCACGCGGCGATCGCGTGCCCTTCGGCGTGATGCACAGCGTGAACGAGTCTGCCTCGCGGATGCGCTGGGCAACCTGCTCGACCAGGCCGTGCGCGGCGCTGCGTTCCACGGGAACCGCGCCGATCTTCTTGACGAACCAACCCAGCACCGGGGCCTTGACGACGGAATCCTTCACCAGGAACGAGAACGTGCGTCCGGACTTCCACATGGAAATCGCCATGAAGACACCGTCCCAATTCGAGGTGTGCGGAGCGCCGATGACGATGACCTTGTCCGGGAGGGGCTGCGTGGACAGCTTCCACCGGGAAATGGACAGATACGCGGACGCGATCGCGGAAGTGATAGCCATGAGGGCCTTTCTGGTCGTAGCTGGAGCCAATCCTACCCGTGGGGCGGTTAGTCCAGCGTCTCCACGGCAAGGGTCTGCGTCATGATGTGGGGGTGCCCCGGCCACAGCGTCAGCGCCCGCTCGCGCACCGCCGCGGTCTCCACGCACACGAAGTTCTGCCACTCGCCCTCGCCGATGTCGCTCATCGTGGCCGCGCCCTGTGACCAGGGATTCCACACGATCGTCGAGCCTGAGCCGTTCTTGTCCACGATGATGCGCCGGCCCAGCTTCGGGTCGATGACCTGGACCTGCTGGGTGGAGGTGTAGACGCGGTCGGTCGGGCCGATGAAGGTGACGTCGCCGGTCTGGGTGGCGTAGCGCTCTCGGACCTTGTCGTAGTAGCGCTCGCCGTCCAGGCCCTCCACCGTCACGTCCTTCACGTCGCCGACGTGCAAGTAGGTGTGCAGGGCGGCCTCGATGGCGAAGGGGTGGTCATCCTCGTTTGTGAGGGTGAGGGTCACGTTCAGCTCGGCCCCGGCGGCGATGTCCAGACGCGCGCAGAAGGAGTGCGGATAGAGGACAGAGGTTTCGCCCGTGTGGTGCAGCTCGAAGGAGAACGAGGCCGGGGCGTCGTTCGCGGGCTGGGTGCTTCCCAGCAGCGTCCAGGGACTCGTGCGGGCGAAACCGTGGGCACCCGCTCCTTGGCCGGGCCTCGTTGGGGAATCGGTGGGGCTGCCGAACCAGGGCAAGCACAGGGGGATGCCGCCACGGATCGCCTTCGTGCCGTCCAGCACCGCGCGGGAGGAAAGCCACAGGACATCCGGGTGACCCGTGGGACGCCACAACAACAGGTGTGCGCCGAAGGGGGTGACAAGGGCCGAGGCCGTGGAAACGTCTGCACTGAGCGTGGCGATGTCAGTCATACAAACCAGTTAACGCCATTGCTTGTGAACGAGCAAATAGACCGGCCGATGGCCCCTCATATCTCCGCCACGTGTCCACGACGTGGTGGAATTCGCAACACGAGGATCGCGTTGCCCCTTGTTTAGCCGATATTCTTGAGGGCGTATGTGCGTGAAATCGGTTCGAGCCGGTCGTGTTTGCGGCGTCTTCGCCCCCTCACACGCATAAATCTGTATCCACATTTGAGGAGTCCACATATGTCCACGCGTCCCGACCTGCGAAATGTCGCCATCGTCGCACACGTCGATCATGGCAAGACCACGCTGGTTGACGCAATGC
>ERZ773018.1056-NODE-1056-length-15185-cov-9.723529_pt1 | contig 15185 bp, 15 predicted proteins | sample MGYA00580840_ERZ773018 | MGnify/ENA primary metagenome ERZ773018 (study PRJEB29015, sample SAMEA2738125) | human oral metagenome | biome: human oral; feature: human-associated habitat; material: saliva | place: China | collected 2256 ... | reverse complement strand
AGTGGCGTACAAGTGGACGGTAGTGGTTGGAAACCAAAAGACTTGCCAGCAGAGTTGAAAGACTACATTATTGAACCACAACAATTAGGTTTAGAATACGATAGTACGACTGGTTGGGTTGAGCAGAGTGGCGAGTGCGTTGACCTTACTGTTAGTCTAGGAAATATCCTTTGGGGACATTCTGGGACTGTTATCGGTGACGGTAAAGACCAAGCGAGTGCATGGTCTAAGATTTTCGGAAATAGTACAAGCTCAAAAGCTAGAAAGGGTGCTATCTTCTCTAGCATGGAAGAGGCAACCTATGGACATACTGGAGTTGTGTGTCATGTATTCGAGGACGGAACATTCCTAGTTGTCGAGCAGAATTATTCTGTAAGTGGGAATGCAATCGGTAAAAAGAATACATATAGCTACCGCCTTATCAGCCAGACTGCTAGTGAAAAGAACGGATTTACCTTCGCTTATGGAAATGAATCTAACCTAAAATTGACTAAACAATAAAAAACAGTGACAAGATCACTGCTTTTTATGTATTTTTAAAATTTTACCTTGAAATGAGTAGCAACTTCTTTCAATAAAGCATTGGCCTTGTTGAAATCTTCGGTTGTGAAATCTTTGACAGTAAAGGCTCTACCAAAATCGTCAAGTGATTGGAGTGTTTCGGTATCAAAGTCCTTATTTCCACTTAGCTCTTTAAGGATTTTAGCGTGTTCCTTTTTAGCATTATTGCTGAACTCACGTAGTCTGAATTTTTCAGTTTGACCGTCATTCTCAATTTCAATCAGAGCTTCTGCAATATAGCTTTTGACATGAATTCCATAGTTAGCTTGTCTAACAAGAGCATCTTCAATCCGAGCGATAATGTCTTTAGATGTAGTAATGATTTCCATGATTTTTTAATAGGACGAAACTCGTCCACCTTTCTTTAATTTAATTATATTATATCAAAATAGATGACTTTTGGCAACTGTTTCGACAATATTTTTAGCGCTTGACCGTTATTTCTCTTGCAATTATAACGCCAAAGCGTTATAATGAAAGTGTAATCACAAAGAAAGGGTGAATAGTAGTGGTAGTAATCACGTTGAAAGAAACGCTATCAGAACGTGGAATAACTCAGTCAGAACTATCTAAACTAGCAGGACTAAGACCAAGTACGGTATCATCCTTATTAAAGGGTAGCACGCGCATTGAGTTTGAAACAATCGAGAAGATAGCGAAAGCATTAAATACAGATGATATTAGAGAGATAATCTCTTTATGATAAAGGAAAGGGAAAATTATGGACGATTTAGATATTTTTGAACTGTACGGAAGAGAGGGAGATAACCCTCAAAATGAAATAGAGGAACTTTCTATCGAAGAAGTTATTGAATTAAAAAAACGTGAACTCTTAGAGAAAGAGGAAGAGGAAAAGAGAGAAGCATCAAGACGGAAACAAGAACTTATCAAGGCAAAAAGGGATAAGGAGTATAAAGAATATAGCGCTAAAGTAGAACGATTGTTTAAGTGGATGATTGGTTTCTCTTTATTCGTGACTGTATCTGTCGCATATTATCTTTATAAGGACTATTTCTTTATGACCGTACAAGGAGAACTGTTATTTACAGGGCCTACGAAAGAAGTTGGGAAAGCGATCCTATCGGTTATTCTCTCAGTTGTTTTATCTTTTCTTGCGCCAGCACTGATAACATTCTTTATTGTAGATTTACCAGATAACAAGGAGGAATAAGAATGTCTAAACTAAAACTATTATTGATTGGTTTCTTGTCAGTTTCAGTAGTGACTGCTGGAGCAATCATTTATATCCAGCACGTCAATAAGACAAAACAAGAAGCGCAGACCGTAGAAACGACTGAAGAGAAGAAAGCGCCAGAACAAACTGCTGAAAGAGTAGTGATTACTGAAGATGATAGAAACTACAACGAGGCTTTATCTGCTCTTGAAATGGCAGGGCATAAAGCAGAGCCTAGCATTGAGAAAGAAGTCAAAGAGGCTTTTAAGGTTGTTATCAAGGAATGTAGGAGAGCGAAAGATTTAGAATTTGATTATTCAATCGAAAATCATTTAAAAATGGCTACGCACGATATGATTATCGCTTTTGCAGTAGCATTGCAACAAAACGAATATGACGTGAATGTTGATGATATTGAGGTATATGAAGCAAAAGCAGCTGATGCAGTTCAATTTATCGTCAAGTCCACAAAGAAAGATGCTGATAGCATCTTTTGGGTTGGAAACTATAACACATTTGCACACCAAGTTGATATTAAGCGTTATTATGGTGGCCATGTAGGAAAGGCTTTTGGGTAAGAAACAACAAACGGTCCATTGAGTTGATTCGGTTTGTATAGATTAGGAGAAAGATATGTTATATGTTGTAGCAAGTGTCATTCTATTTTTTACTTTAATTGGCATTTATCAAAAAAAATTTAAAGTCAATGCATTAATAGTACCGGTAATGCTTTATGTGCTGGCGATTGTCTTTAATCTTATTTTAAAAGTGAAATAATTAGAAGATGCCAATGGGAAAAAATAGATCAGGAAATAAATGAGAAAATATGGACAAGGATGCTATTTTATCAGTTGATAGAAAGTATAGATATGTCCTTACGCGAACTTGGGATAAAACAAAACCCTCGTATTTTATGATATATTTTTCTAAAATACTTCCTCCCTATCCAAATTTGGATAGGGATTTTCATTATTTAAAATTCGAGTAAGAATTTCAATGCTCGACTTTAAGTGAAATAGCTCAGCTTTCCGATATTCGTTTTCATTGTTATTCTCTATGTTGCTACAATGGCGCTTAATATGCCATAAAGTTTTTTGTATATTATTTTCTTTTAAATTTTTCATGGTTATATCATATCAGAGAAAATTATTTAATCACTATAAAAATTCTAAAATGATAAAAAATAAGTCTAAACTGTAGATATATAAATTATAATCAAGTATTTTACAATATATTTATGATATAAACAAGAACACTAGGTTTAGTATTCTTATGAATTAAGTATCATTTATTCTAGCTTTCGAGTATATTATTTATAGCTATACTTTTTTTAAAGTTTCTTGATAAGCCATGCTATCTTTTTTATAGTAGTCATGTTTCATACCTGAAATATCTACAGTAAATACATCATCTTTAAAAGTATAACTTTTTGTAAGTTAAATGATATTTCCTCCCAATAATAGAATGGTTGATTTTATTTTGATTATTGTAAAACTTTCGGCTTCTGCGTGTTTAATAGTTCCCATCTAACAAAAGCTACGTCATTTTTATTCCATTAATATTCTCAATCTAAAGTTTAGTTATTTTGACTGAAGATGAAACAGGGATAATAGCTAAGAATGACAAGAATAGTACGCTAAGAATTTTTTCACAAAAACACCTCCTTTTTTCATACAGTAGACTAAAACATCGTTACAGTGTCAAAATAACAAGTATAAGTTATAACAGACATTTGTTTAGCTCAATTCTATGAAAGAAATATCTTTATTAATTTTTAAAAAAGTAGTATAATATATATACCTGAATAGAGCAATTAGTATTGTAGGTTCGAATCCTACCCCCATCTTTCGCTCAAATTACTAATTGCATTGGCATAATTACTTCTGTTCTGTTTGAAAAATTTATTGAACTCACTTTATGGGAGCATAAGACAAATAAAGAGAGGTGTATAATTATGATAATTACAGGTATTATATATATCGCATCTAGCTGTTACGGTGGGGTTGCCAATTTGGAAAGGCGAAGTGAGGCTAGATGCTCATTATGAAAGTGTAAAGGTCATTTTTAAGTGACCTTTTATTGATAAGTAAATACTTTTTAAGTGTTCAAAAGTTACATTTGATAAAAGTCAAAATTACATTAACTTTTGATTGTCCATATTATCTTTTAAAGTTTCAGTAAATTCTACTAATCGTTCCACAAATAAGTCGTATTCAAAATAGATCTTCGCTCTTCCTAATTGTTGTTGAACGTAAAGATGTTATTTATTCGATAAATAATAGTAGTTAAGTGTATATTTTAAAGTTATAGATTGAGGATAATATGGAAGTTGATCGTTACTGTAATGAATGTTTAGGATACTATAGTTACAATTTTTTCCAAGAATTGTCCATAATGAGAACCTCTTTTTTATGTATTTTTAATTACTGTAGTATAAATAATGGAGAAATCTACTTAAAAATATATAATTAATTAATGATATAATTATTATTGAAGAAGCTAGTTATATAGGATGGGTAGATGCTTATGATTCAAAAGAATAATAAAAATATAGATATATTAGAAATTCTTGAAAAAAAAGAACATAAAATAGAATTTAAATATATTCCTGAAGGAAGGTACTATGAATTATTTCATAGAATTCATAAGGAAGTATACAAAGTATCTTTATATAAAAACAGGGAGGTTCCATTTTTTTTAGAAAATCCAATAGTTTGGAAACTTCATCTTACTAATAATCCATCTCAAGATTATTTTAAAAACGCGCTTGACAATTATGAATTACAGAATGATAGAAGAGTAGAAGGCAAAGATAGAGGGCATTTTGTTCCGAATTGTTTTAAAGAATATCTGATACCATCAGTTATAAAAATCAATAATCAAGAAAAACTGAAAATTAATAATTTTTTTAGTAAAGGAAACAAGAAAAATATAACACCTCAAGACCCAAAGGCCAATCGAAATTCAAAAGATTATGTTGGACAATTAAAATTCGAACAGATAGTGCAGAATTTCTTAAATGATAAGAAAAATTCTAAAGGAGAAGTTTACTATGAAATTGAAGAATATAGAAAAGGAACATTGATTTTAGGACGTAGAATTTATATTAATTTAAAAAGTGATAGCAATTCAGATGAAGAAACAATTCATGTGTTTATTCCTGAGGATCGTCAAAATTGAAATTAGAATAATAAATGAGACGGTATCGTATAGTTTTCAAAGCACTGTAGTTCAATCTGGAACGATGTGAATAAAAACAATTGCTAAAATAACGATGTTTTTATTGTTAATTATTAATTAATCATATTCGAATAATTTTAAAGAGGGGATAATATTTTGAGAAATACGACAGACAAACAGGATGATTTTAAGTTCTCCACTTGGCCAGTTGGATTATTTATTGCTTTTATTTTCCTTTTCCCGATTATAGTTAAGGCGGTTAGGTACTTCGTTTATTACGGTGCTACAATTCCTCCAGAGCCTTGGAAGTTAGCATTGAATGTTGTGGTTGAGAACTTTTCGTTTTATTCAACTGCACTGACTATTTCTTTCACAGTATTTGTGTTTGTCAGTAATGAAAGGAATAGATACCGTGATGATAGAAAAGAACGTGAAAAGGAACGTGAAAAAGATAGAAAAGAACGTGAAAAAGATAGAAAAGAACGTGAAAAAGAACGTAAAAGAAATGTAAAAGAAAAGGAAAAAGAATTAGAGCAATATAAAGATCATTATAGACCTAGTTTTGTGGTTGATGCTACTAAAGGTATAATCTTGATAATGCGAGAAGATACCTTATATATAGAGAATGTAAAGTATTATGATTCTAGTGATAATACGAAAAATTGTATTAGTAAAGTATCTTTAAAGTCGGGAGATATTGTTTCTAAAAAAATACCACGTTCATTTTATATTACAGCTACAACAATAATTGGTGAGGAAATTCTTTTTGGGTATCTCAATGGAGGCATAAAGATTTATAAATATTTAAAATCGAAGGGGAATGCATTACATCCTGGTATTGGAAATTATAGTGATATATCATCTTCTAAAGATTGGGGAGACTACAACAATATTAGTGTGCCGACTGATTCAACGTTTTCTGAAATTTTCTTTTATAACACATACGACATTAGAGAAAATGTTTTTCTGAATACAAATAAAGTTAAATCTATTGTAGAATCAAGGAATTTCAATAAACTTTTACATTCCTTATTCAGGTTCTTTTCAGATGAAATTGAAGCAAATACAGTGGAACTTTCCAGTGTGTATGCAGTATTGCAAGATGTGTTAGATATTTTAAAATACAACACAGATTGTTTTGATGAAATTAAAAAATTTGATTTTAATATAGAATATATATTGAATAAAGAATCCTATATAGTCTATAATTTACCAAGAGCAATTGGTTATTTTGATTCATTGGATGATATTAATACTTTTTTCATGATGGATTTTATTGATTGTATGCGGAGAAATCTAAGTGTATTAAGAGATGAAAAAAATATTGACGATTCAACTGAAAAATTTGTTCTAAGGGATATTATAGCGATATTGTTAGAGGTTTTTGATAACACAAATATACCTAGTTTAGGTAATATACTTTTAATTAATTTAAAGGCAGAAATCTTTAATAATATTCACTTAAAAAAATAGTGTAGATATTGCTCCGTTTTTTTCAGATGAAACATCCAATTTTATCGTTGTATATTTATTGATATAGATTAATGAATGAATGAAAGAGTTATACCTGGTGAACTCAGCGTTCTAAATTAAGTGATAATTTAAGAGGTTTCTTTAGTTAATTTTAGAAACACACAAAAATATTTGTTTGGCAATTGTGATATAATTTTTATAAAAAAATAGAGAGGGGCAACTATGTCGAATAAGTTGGAGTTAACTTGGGTTGGAAAGAATGACGAGATAAAGGTAGAACCACGCTTATTGATTGAAGATAAAGAAAAATCGAATTGTTCTAATGATCCATATACAGAAAACATGATTATCCACGGGGATAATCTTCTTGCATTAAAAGCTTTGGAAGGAAAATATTCAGGACAAGTAAAGTGTATTTATATTGATCCGCCTTATAATATAGGAGCAGCTTTCGAACATTATGACGATAATTTAGAACATAGTACTTGGTTAAATTTAATACGCCCAAGGCTAGAAATTTTATGGAGACTTTTGGACCCAGATAATGGAAGTATTTGGATAAGTATTGATGATAATGAGCAAGCTTATATGAAAGTATTATGTGACGAATTATTTGGACGTAGTAGTTTTGTTGCTCAAATAGTTTGGCAAAAGCGTTATTCTAGAGAAAATCGAGAATCTATTGGAGATGTTCATGAATATATTTTAGTTTATGCCAAAAATAAATTAAAATTTAAAAATATTAGAAACTTAGTTCCAATGACAGAACAGCAAGCCAAGGTTTATAAAAATCCAAATAATGATCCTAGAGGTAGATGGAGACCTGTTCCTATGACTGCCCAAGCAGGCCATGCTACTGCTGAACAGTTCTATGAAATAGTTGCTCCTGGAGGAAAAGTTCATACTCCCCCAGCAGGTAGATGTTGGTCTCTTTCAAAAAAAACGTTTGAAGAGTTGTTAGCTGATGGACGTATTTATTTTGGTAAGGACAACAATAGTCAACCTAACAAAATTAGGTACTTATCTGAGGTTCCTGGGGTTGCTCCTTGGACGTGGTGGCCAAGCGATGAAGTTGGGCATACTGACTCTGCAAAAAAAGAAATAATAAATCTATTTGGGAAAAACAATATTTTTGACACACCAAAACCAGAAACCCTTATTGAACGTATTATTCATATTGCATCAAATCCAGGTGACTTAATTTTAGATTCATTTATCGGTTCAGGTACAACACTAGCAGTCGCTCATAAAATGAATCGGAAGTATATTGGTATTGAAATGGGAGAACACGCTTATACTCATTGTAAAGTCAGATTAGATAAAGTGATTGATGGGAGTGATCAAGGAGGGATTTCTCAAAAAGTTGGTTGGCAAGGGGGTGGATCCTATAAATTCTATGAACTGGCTCCAACTTTAATCAATAAAGATGATTTTAATGAGTATGTGATAAACTCAAAATACGATGCAGATATGTTAGCTAATGCTGTTGCCTTACATGAGGGCTTTATTTATCAACCTGATAATAAATATTTTTGGAAACAGTCTATCGGCAATGAAAAATCTTTTTTATTTGTAACGACTAGACATCTTGATGCTAGATTTGTGGATTCTATTCAATCTTCTATGGAAGATGATGAATTCCTTATTATTGCATGTAAGTCTTTTTCAAAGGATATTGAAAAAAGTTATTCTAACATTATTATCAAGAAGATTCCTCAAATGTTGCTAAATAGATGCGAATTTAACAAAGAAAATTATAATTTAAATATTATTAATCCACCATCTTACGAAGAGGAGGAGGAAGATGAATAATAGATTTCCTCAGTATACAACGGATTACATCAGCGGTGTGATGTCACTCAGAACACCACAAAAAGATTCTCTAAAAATTTTAGAAAATATCATGAATTCAATTCAAGTTCGAAAAGGAATGGATTTGAGTGTATCTTTAGACATAGTCAAATCTCTTTATCCTATATGTACAGACTTTGAGAGAGATTTCATGTCATTAACATTCGCACTTGCGACAGGTGTTGGGAAAACACGCTTGATGGGTGCTTTTATCGCCTACTTATATACACAACATAATATAAAAAATTTTTTTGTGGTTGCTCCTAATACAACTATCTATGAGAAACTGAAAAAGGATTTCTCAGATTTTAATCATCCAAAATATGTATTCAAAGGTTTGGGATGTTTCTTGAACCCGCCACAAATAGTGACTGATGATGACTACAAATCGAAGCAGATTTCGATGTTTGAATCTGATATAAGGATTTTTGTTTTCAATATAGATAAGTTCAACAAAGAAGAAGCAAATATGCGTAAGTTGAACGAAGTTATTGGTGCCTCTTTTTATAACTATCTAGCAGAACTATCAGATCTCGTTTTGATTATGGATGAATCTCATCATTATCGTGCTGATAGAGGGATGCAAGCTTTAAATGATTTAAAGCCAATGATGGGGCTTGAACTCACAGCAACTCCACTTGTTGGCAGGGGGAGAAACCAAGAAAAATTTAAAAATGTGGTTTATGAATATCCATTATCTAGAGCAATTGAGGATGGGTATACTCGTACGCCTTATGCTGTGACACGTTCGGATATTAACTTCTTTAATTTCGGAGAAGAAGAACTTGATAAAACTATGATTCATGATGGTGTTAAACTACATGAACGCACAAAAACGGAGTTGGAAATTTATTCGAAAAATAATAGTACAGAAGAGGCTCCTATTCGAATTGTGAAACCTTTTATGATGATTGTTTGCAAAGATACAGAACATGCGAGATGGGTTGAAGAATTTGTCACTTCTAATGAATTTAGAGATGGTTTTTATAGAAACAGAACTATTACTGTTCATTCAAAGAAAACAGGAGCGGAGAGTGAATCAAATACAAGACTTTTACTAGAAATTGAGCATCCAGATAATCCTATTGAAATTGTTATTCATGTCAATATGCTTAAAGAGGGTTGGGATGTAAATAATTTGTATACTATTGTTCCGTTACGTACAGCAGCTTCTAAAATATTACGAGAACAGATGGTTGGTCGTGGCTTACGACTTCCTTATGGTAAAAGAACAGGTGATTCGATTGTAGATGCTGTTTATCTTACTGCTCATGATAAATTTCAAGAAATTATTGAGGAAGCTCAGAAAGGCGATTCCATCTTTAAAGCTGGGAACATAATAACAGTTGAAAATATTGAAACAAATTCTTCAACTACTCAGCTATCATTTGAACTTGAGAATGATACTGAACGTGAAGAAGCTTATAATATTCTATCAATTGAAAAGTCAGATTTAATTGATAAAGTCATTGATTTGTCCTCTGGATTATTACAGAAAGAACTAACTAGAGAAATACAACAGAGAAAAACGACAAATCTTACGTTAGAAAGTAAGAAGGACATTGTTGACACTGTTAAAACAACAGTGAGAGAAAGTAAAGATCTAGGAGAAGTGTTCAAAGCAAATGAAGATCCTTTTTCTCATTGGCTTGAAGTTAATGTTGAAGAACTCCATCAAAAAGCTATTGATAAATTTATACCTATCCCAAGACTAAAAATAACTGACGAAGGTATTGAGGAATATGGTTTTACTGACTTTGATATAGATTTATCAAAATTCAATCACTTGCCAATAAGAAATGAAGTCATCCTTCAAAACTTGGATAATCTTTCAGATATCCGGAGAATTGAAAGTGACAGTATTGACTTTGATGCTTATAATCCTAAGAAAGTTATTGTCGGATTATTGAGAGAGAAGCCTGAAATAGATTATGAAAAGTGTAAGGAATTACTTTTTAAATTTATTACACAGGTTTGTGATTACTATGAAAAAAAATATTCTAGCAATGATATGCGTAATATTATTATGATGTACAAGAAAGATATTTCCCAAAAAATCTACGATCAAATGATGCAAGATGATCACTTTTATATTAAAAATGGACTTCTTGAGGAAAGTGTATCAGGTACTAGTGATTATAATATTAGTCAGTCGTATTCTTGGTCAGAATGTGTAGACTTTTATAGTGATTCCTATACTTCAAATATTAAGTCGGTATTATTTGAGGGAATCAAAAAAGGTGTATTCAGCACTACAAAATTTGATAGTAAGCCCGAACTTATTCTAGCTAGAGTCCTTGAAAATGATCCAATAGTCCAAAATTGGCTTAGACCTGCACCAGCTGAATTCAATATTACTTATAATAGGGGAAAGAGATACGAACCTGATTTTGTAGTTGAAACAAATAATAGTTTCTATATAGTCGAAGTTAAAGGCGAAGACAAGATTGATAGTGCTGATGTTGTTTCAAAGAGTAATCGAGCAGTGCAATTTTGTAAAGTCGCAACTAACTGGGCAAATGCCACAGGTAGAAAACCTTGGAAGTATATTTTTATTCCATCTCAACAAATTCAAATAAGCTCAAATTTTTCAACTTTATCAGAACGTTTTTTAGTTAATTAGTTTTGTATAGGGTTGGTAGATGCCATTAAACAACTATTTTAATAACTAAAAAAATGATTATTCTTATAACTAATTATCCGTAGTAAATTAGTCAATAAATGTGTGAATAGTCAGAACTAATAAGATGATTTTTAATTAAGCATCTATATTATTTTAATTAGTAGAATTAATAAGAAAAAGGAGAAATCATGGTTCTGAATACAAAATTAAAATTTGTAATAAGAGTTTATTATCCAAAAGCTCATAAACATTATATGCAAACTGGTTATATTGGGATTGATAGCAAAGGGCAACAGCAGGATTATGCTGGAATAACTTGCGACGATAAGAATGTTGAGAAATTTGATTCATGGGAACTGGCAGAGAAAGTTGCAACTAAATACCCATTTGATAATTCCCTTGATATAAGGTGTATTCCTATGCGTCAAGATGATGCTAGATGGTTAGATGAGGAAGAGGATAAATTTAAAAATATAATCGAAGAAATTTTAAAATATATAAGAATACTTCATGAGTTATCGTAAATTTTTAAAAATTAAATAAATATTTTCATGAAAATTTAAGAAGTTCAAGGCCCCTTTTCTACAAAAAAAGCCCATTAAAAAAATTTTAATGGGCTTTTTAAATTACAGCGGTCTCCAATCTCTTAATTCTTCTTGAAGTTTAAACCTAATCTTCTCAAATCTAGCTTTAGCAGTTTTATCACTGATACCAAACTCTGTGGCCAATTGTCTAAATGACTTATTATTCTCAACTCGGCTTAAAAAAAGTTTGTATTCGCTAAAGCTTAAACTTTTTAATGCTTTGTACAACATTTTATTTCTCTCTATTTCAATTAAATTATCTAATGGATTAAAAATTTCACTAGGAATTAATTCAATTAATTCAGTGTATTTTCCATCATCTGAAACGATTTTATTCAGACTAGTTAAGTGATAACGTGAATCCTGTCTTAGTGAGTTTTCAAATTCTTGATCTAGAAGTTTCAACACTGTATCCCAGTTGTTTTGCTTTTTTGCTTGAAGTATTTTTTCTTCTCTTTTATTAATAATTGTTGACATTTTCTTGTCCTTTTCATAGGTAACTTTGAACGACGAAAAGAAACAAGAAAACATTGACCCTTTATGCAGACGGAGGAACAATGAATTTTACATGTCTCAATCCGTCTGCAGTAGTGGGTGAAATAGTGGAAAAAGAATAGCTTAATCTTCTTTCATAAGTAAAAACCTCCTTCCTTTAAACGGTATTGAACATTAAAATTAGACGCAAAAAAAGGCCAACAATATTTCATTTGTTAGCCTTTTTTCCTACTTTATTGAAGATTCGAGAGCGCACTAAAAACACATCCAATAGCGATTTTTAACAATTGGTTGTTATTTTATATATGCATATTATAATTGTAATAACTCTTAAAATCTTCTCTGATTTTCCTCCAGCTCTATTCGATAGAGCTATATTTTTTAAAATTCCTACTACTCTTATACTTGAGCTTTCACTGTAAGCATATAATCTAAAAAATTATATACAAAAAAGACCGATAATCTGTTCTTATCGGTCTTTTTTCCTTACTTATAGAAACATAAAAGAGGGTACACAAAAAACACATCTAACAGTCATTTTTTTGACTGAGATTTAGTGATTTTTGGGCACAATACAACAATCAACTAGCTGTAATAGCTCTCTATATATTTCTATATTTCCTCCTGCCCCAGGTGGAAAAAGCCTGGGGTTTCTTATAGATTCATTATATCATAACTAATAAGAATTGCAATATAAAACAGTTGCAAGCTCTATAATGTAAAAAAGCAATTTTAAAAAATTTTTTTCTAAATTCCTCCGAATTTTATTAGAAATTGTCCCTATAGATAAGGAGGTGGTTGCTATGATTGTTTAATTAAATAAATTGAACTACACAACTGAATTACGTAAAAAAGAAAGAGGTAAATCACATGAAAACACGTAACCGTAAAAATGGCTATTCAGCTAATACTGCAAAACAATATGTTGATCAGAAGCAAGCGATTCATTGCTTGAGTACTGACTTTGAGGCGCAAATCAAATTTGAAGATGGGCAACCAACAGGTGAGATTATCGGGCATAAGGCTTGGTTCTCTCAGAAAGGTTTACCACCATTCCAAGTCAAATTCGAATCTGAAGTTTCTCTTCCGTCTTTTCTCGCAATTGTTGATTTTGACAATCTAGAAGCATGCGAAGTCGGCTACAATGTCTATTTCCGAGCAAATGGCATTAAAGAGGTCAAATAATGACTACTAAGGAACTTGCGCTATACTTGCTCCAAGCTCTGAATATGGGGCTTGGGAGCATCATGCAAGGGGAGACTAGCTACACTAATAGTTTTGATATTAAAATTTTGCAAGTTGGGTTTCTATTTATTCCACGATTGCCAGCTGGTTACATCATTGATGATGACCTTTATCAGAAGATTTTTCTGATTGCTAATGCTGCTCTTTATCCAAGATACACGGTTCTCAAACAGAACTCTGCTTACTTTCTTGCTCTTGAAACCGATGATATCCACGTTCAAAGAGGATTATTTTTCCCTTGGAAAGAAGGGATTTCTGAAAGGCTTGTAATTTCAGATTTAGATCAATTTGTCTTGAAACAAGAATATGACATCATTCCGATTATGGAGAATTTAACTTTGGATTTTGATAAAGTAACTTCTGTAGCCATCGCAGGAAATAGTGGGTCTGGTAAGTCTTATGCTCTAACCTATTTTCTTAGCTTACTAAAAAATATCTCTGACTTGATTATTATCGATCCCAAATTCGATACCCCATCTAGGTGGGCACGTGAAAATGGTATTTCAGTTATTCATCCTAAACGTAATCGATCAAAGTCAGACTTTGTATCGGAGATAAATGAAAATCTAAGCTCATGTTTAAATCTCATCCAAGAAAGGCAAGAGATTCTCTATGAAAATTCTGAGGAAGAATTTAAGCATTTAACCATTGTTATAGATGAGGTTTTGGCTCTTTCGGAAGGTGTTAACAAAACGATAAAAGAGTCTTTCTTCTCGCTCTTATCGCAGGTTGCTCTACTGGGCCGAGCAACTAGGGTTCACCTTCTGTTAGTTAGCCAACGTTTCGATCACAACACAATCCCAGTTTCTGTTCGTGAGCAACTAAATGTATTGATTCAAATCGGAAATATTAATAAGAAAACAACACAATTTCTGTTCCCAGATTTGGATCCAGAGGGGATTGTCATACCAGTTGGAAAAGGTACAGGTTTGATTCAAATCATTGATAATGAGCATCCTTATCAAGTTTTACCATTATTATGTCCAACTTACTACACTAAGAAAGGTATTTTATGAATGTCAAAAAGAATTTCTTTCAAAGAACGTTTAATATTACAGTAATGCTAATTAGGTCTGGATTATTTTTTCTTTGCTTGACAATCGGTCTTAGATTGCTACAGGATTTGATGGCAAATGCACAAAGCACATACTTATCTCATCTGTTTGAGATGATGAAGCAATGGGCTAGTAAAGGTGAGTACTATACAAAAACTCTGGCAATCTTATTGCCATTAATTGCAGCATTTCTAATCACAGTTGAGTTAGTTCTACGTGCTATTTATGACAAACCGGCTAATTACTTTAAATCTGCTTATCAAACGCTTCGACTAGCACAGTTTTTACGACAAGACGAGAATTCTCAACTAGCCTTTTCAATTGATAACTCTGCTACTGTGACAAGGTTCAATCCCATTTTAAGAAAATTCAATAGAGCAACATCTAAGTGTGTTGTTGATGTAAGAAAAGATTCTGTAACGATTGTGATTAAGTATCCAAAAACCCAGCAGTCTCAGAAACTTTTGAGAGACATGGAATCCTACATCAAAGAAGAAATTTCTAGTCGCAATCCAGGCTATTATTTCTCTGCACCAAACCGGAAAGGTAACAAGCTCTGGTTTAAATCTACAAAAAGATAATAAGTTGGCAGTGCTTGGTTCACGTAGTGAAGACCAGTAGTACTGCCTTATCAGAAAATCTAATTGACAGATACAATAGGGTTACTACGACCCCTATTGTATCAGTAATCAATAATCACGTGAATTGCAAACAATTTGAAAATGCCAATTGAAGGGAGATATTCATGGTCAAAGATAAACGTTCCAATAAATGGGCATTTCTGATTTATCAAGAAAGTGCACCGGAAAATTATCTTGATATTCTAGAGGAAATGCATATTCCATTTGTATTGAGTCCTTGGCACGATAAGGATGTAAATAAAGCAACAGGAGAATTTAAAAAAGCGCATAAGCACGGGGTCCTATTTTTCGAATCACTTAAAA